>VOFB01000769.1_pt1 | contig 22000 bp, 19 predicted proteins | sample 5384141 | NCBI WGS metagenome assembly VOFB01 (sample SAMN12384721, study PRJNA508395) | human gut metagenome | isolation source: healthy gut A | host: Homo sapiens | reverse complement strand
CGCCAGCGGTGTGCGCAGCTCGTGGGCAGCATTGCCGGTGAACTGCCGCTGGGCGGCAAAGGCATTGTTCAGCCGCTCCAGCATCTGATTGAAGGAGTGGCTGAGCTGCTTGAACTCCGGAAGCACATCCTCGTCGATCCTCATATCCGCCAGATTGTTCAGCTGCACCTTCTCCACCTGCGAGGCAAAGCTGCGCAGGGGCTTGAGAGCGCGTCCGCTGACGAAGTAAGCAAGAATGCCGCTCAGGATCGTCACCGCCGCCGTGATATACCAGTTGGTGGTGCGGAAGCGTCCCTGCGCCCCATTGACGACGATGGTCAGCTCCTCGTTGGGCGCTATGAGCTGCGGGTCAAAGCTCGCTGCTTCGCCCTCATTCAGGATCACCGTGCCGCCGCCCTGTAAACCGTCCAGCAATGTTGTCCATATAGTACACGCCGGAGGAGCAGAGCAGCAGATTCATAGCCACGCAGGTAACGCCGATGAGCAGAACAGTCATCAGCGTGATGCGCCACTGCAGGGAAATCTTTTTCACGCCTCATCGCCTCCCATCAGATAGCCCTCGCCGATGCGGTTGCGGATGGGATCGTAGCCCAGCGCGGCGCGGAGCTTTTTGCGCAGGGCGGAAATATGCACCCGGATGGAGTTGCTGAAGCTGTCCACGCTGTTGTCCCAAACGTGCTCCATCAGCTCCTCCTGACTTACCGGCCGCCCCTGATGCACCATCAGATATTCCAAAATCCCCGTCTCCTTGCGGGTCAGCGTCAGCGTCTGCCCGTTGACGGCGGCGGTGCGGGAGCGGGTATCAAAACGCAGACCTCCGCAGGTCAGCAGTACGCCCTGCTGCGTAAACTGCCGCAGGGTAAAGCTGCGGATGCGGGCCTCCAGCTCCGCCAGATGAAAGGGCTTTGCCAGATAATCGTTGGCCCCGGCGTCCAGCCCCCTCCACCTTGTCCTCCACCTCGCTGCGGGCGGAGAGGATCAGCACCCGCGTTTCGCGGTCGGTCTGCCGCAGGGTGCGCAGCACCGTCATGCCGTCCTTTCCCGGCAGGTTCAGGTCGAGAATTACCAGATCGTAGCGCTCCACGCCCAGCAGCTCCAGAGCCTTCTCCCCGTCGTAGCAGTAGTCCACGCTGTAGGCCAGCCGCCGCAGGCTGCGGACGATGGTTTCGCACAAGGCGCGTTCGTCTTCAATAACCAAAAGGTGCATGAGAGCCCTCCTTTTACATTTCTTCATGTTCACGTTGTTCTTAATTATAGCAAAAACAGATAAGGTTTGTGTTAAATTTTTCTTCTTAACAGGGACTTTAACTCCCCTGCGCTATGATAGGGGTAGAAAATCGGAAAGGGTGAGAAAAATGAGCCATGTAAAAAAGGCGGCGGCCCAGGTGATCCTGCTGGCAGCGGGAGCCGCCATGCTGTGCTTCGGTGTCTGGCGGGGCGAGGCAGCGACGGTACTGAGCAAAGCAATCAAATTATGTCTGGAGTGTGGGGCATTGGATAAGAAAAAACGCGGCGTATCTCAGGTGCTGTCCCGCTTCCGGGGCTGGATCCAGGCGGGAGCGACGCTGCTGACCAACCTGCATCTGCCGAACTTTCTCAAGGGCGGACTGTATCAGGGGCGGGGAAACACCGTCTGCGTGCCGGGGCTGAACTGCTACTCCTGTCCGGCGGCCTCCGGAGCCTGTCCCATCGGGGCGTTTCAGGCGGTGGTGGGCTCGTCCAAGTTCAGCTTCTCCTATTATATCACAGGTTTCCTCATTTTGCTGGGAGTCCTGCTGGGGCGCTTTATCTGCGGCTTCCTCTGTCCCTTCGGCTGGTTTCAGGAGCTGCTGCATAAGATTCCTACGAAGAAGCTCTCCACAAAGAAGCTCAAGCCGCTGACATACCTGAAATACGCCGTGCTGCTGGTGATGGTTTTCCTGCTGCCGGCGCTTCTGGTGAACGATGTTGGCATGGGAGACCCGTTCTTCTGTAAATACCTCTGCCCACAGGGGGTTCTGGAGGGGGCCATCCCCCTGTCCCTGGCCAATTCCGGCATCCGGGCGGCGCTGGGCAGCCTGTTTACATGGAAATTCGGCATCTTGCTGGCGGTGGTCGTGCTGAGCGTGGTGTTCTACCGTCCCTTCTGCAAGTGGCTCTGTCCGCTGGGAGCGTTCTATGCCCTGCTGAACAAGGTGTCCCTGTTCCAGATGAAGGTGGATAAAAACAAGTGCGTCTCCTGCGGGAAATGCGCCAGAGCCTGCAAGATGGATGTGGACGTGACCAAGACGCCCAACCACACCGAGTGCATCCGCTGTGGGATGTGTATACGCGCCTGTCCCACAAACGCCGTGTGTTTCCGCTATGGCTTCGGAGACGGTAAAGATAAGACAAAAGCAGCGGAAACGCTGCAGACAAACAACAATATCAAGGAGGAAACAAACAAATGAAAATGAATAGGACGAATACTGCCGGCAGAATTCTGGTGCTGCTGCTTACTGCACTGCTGGTGCTCTCTCTGGCCGCCTGCGGCAAAAAGGGCAACGACGACATGACAAAGCCCGGCGGCGAGCCCAAGAACGCCCAGGAGGCGGCCGCTATGTACAAGGCTCTGATGGACCAGGAGAACGCCATTCTGATGGAAAACCAGTCCCTTTGGGAGAAGGTGTTCATGTCTGCCGACAAGGGCATGACCATGCAGGAGGACGGCAAGAACTACGGTGATTTCCTGCTGGACACCATTGAGTCCGCCAAGGACAAGTTTACCGCCGACGAGCTGAAGCTGCTGCGCCAGGGAGGCGAGAAGATCCGGGAGATCGAGCGCACCCTGACCGCCATTGAGGCCAAGTTCCCCGAGGCGGCTCCCAAGGCCCCGGGCAACGGTGACAGCATCCCTGCCGACAGCCCCACGACCCCCGGCAACGGCGACAAGACGCAGAAGTTCCCTGCCTTCGAGGGCAAGGACCTCAACGGCAACCCCGTCAAGAGTGATGACCTGTTCTCCAAGAACGCCGTCACCGTGGTGAATTTCTGGTTCACCACCTGCAATCCCTGCGTAGGCGAGCTTTCCGAGCTGGAGTCCCTGCATCAGGAGCTGACCAAGAAGGGCGGCGGTGTCATCGGCATCAATTCCTTCACCCTGGGCGGCGATGAGGCTGCCATCTCCGAGGCCAAGTCCGTTCTGTCCAAGAAGGGCGTCACCTATCCCAATGTCTACTTCCCCGCCCAGGGCGAGGCCGGCAAGTTTGTGGAGAATGTGTTCGCCTACCCCACCACCTATGTGGTGGACCGCAGCGGCAACATTGTGGGCGATCCCATTGTGGGCGCCATCACCGACAAATCCCAGATGGAGTCTCTGAACAGCCTCATCAACAAGGCCCTGTCCGCTGACAAGGGCTAAGTGAGGACCGGGAACCCCAGCGCCCACGGCAGATCCCCGAACGGAGATTGATGGGTACGGGCACCTCCTGTACCTGTTTGAGAAATGATATTCCGATGCGTCCCCATCAGCAAAAACAAGACGGCTGTTCTTCAAAGGAACAGCCGTCTCAGCCTGTCAAAGAGCCCCTGATTTCACGCGCTGCGCGCAGGTCGAGGCAGCGAGTTCTCGGGGCTGTCTGCAAAAAAGAAAAGCACCATCTTCTCAGATGGTGCTTTTCTGGAGCGGGCGACGAGGCTCGAACTCGCTACCTCGACCTTGGCAAGGTCGCGCTCTACCAGATGAGCTACGCCCGCAAACGCAAGATAGATTATAACCCGGCTGGCGGGATTTGTCAACCCCTGCGTTCTGCTTTTTTCAGCTTTTTTTCAGGATGATCTCGATGATGCCCACGTCGCCGCCCTCGGGATAGAAGTTCACGGTCCAGGGCTCCTTTTCCTCCGGGGCCTCCATGGCCTGCACCTGGTCCACAATGGCCCGGACCTGCTCCTCCTGCTGGTCAAAATACCCCACCTGCACCACCAGCTCGCCGCTTCCGCTGCGGGCGGCGGAGGTCAGCAGGTCGTGCAGGGCGGAGATGCTGGTGGTATACACCATGGAGGCGATCTGCTCCGGGGTCCGGCGATAGCCGATGGTCAGCTGGATGGCCGTGTAGTTCCGGGCGCTGTCGTCCACGGTATAGGTCAGATACTCCACGGCATAGGCCCCCAGGGGCGTCTCCTGCTGCACCTCCTTGCAGGCCCGCTCTGCGGCGGCGGAGGCATCCATAGGCTCCGACCCGGCATACAGCCAGACGGTGCCCTCCTTGGCCCCGCCGGTCAGCAGCAGAAGAAGGTCGTTCACCAGGTCCTGATAGCTTTCTGCCCGGAGAACGGACCGGTCCTCGCTTTCGTAGTAGGTGGAGCTGTGGGGCCGGACCACGCTGTAGTCCCGCTCCAGAAGCGAGCCGCACCCGGAGAGCAGCAGCGTCAGCGCCGCCAGAACGGCGGCCAGCACGGTTTTTCTCATGGCCGCCCCTCCGTTACAGGCCCGTGGGGTCATAGGTGCCGAAGCCCTCGCCCAGAATTTCATGGGCGTCGCAGACGATGACAAAGGCGTTGGGATCCACAGCCTGGACCAGCTTCTTCACGGGGATGATCTGGCGGCGACCGAAGGCGCACAGAATCACGCGCTTGTCCTTGCCGCTCCAGGCGCCCTTGCCCTCCAGCAGGGTCACGCCCCGGTCCAGCTGCAGCAGCTCCCGGGTGATGGCCTCATACTGCTCGCTGATGATATAGGCCACCTTGGCGGCGTTGGGGCCGTACACCACCCGGTCGATCAGCAGCGACAGAATATACAGGGCCACAATGCCGTACATGGCCCGGGACAGGTCCCGGAAGCACAGGGCATAGCCCAGGGTCACGGCCACGTCCAGCGCCAGACACAGGCTGCCGATGGATAGTCCCTGGAACTTCAGCTTCAGGAGCCGTGCGGCCATTTCCGTGCCGCCGGTGGTGGCGCTTTCGTGCAGCAGCAGGCCGCAGCCGATGCCCACCACGATGCCCCCGTAAATGCAGGCCAGAATGGGATCCATGGCCGGGAAGGTATACAGGGAGGCCAGCACGTCGATCATCAGGGAGCTGACGGCGGTGGCATACAGGGACGAGATCAGCAGATCCCGGCCGATCTTCCGCCAGCCCAGGATAAACAGGGGGATGTTCAGCACCAGGGCCACGGTACCCACCGGCAGCATGGGCAGGAAGTGGTTGATGATCTGGGCAACGCCGGTGAACCCGCCCACGGTGAAGCGGTTGGGCACAAAGAACCAGTTGAAGCCCAGGGCATACAGGCCGCAGGCCACGGTAATCAGCGCGTAGCGCTTGAGAATTTTGGCAGCAGACATAGGGGACACCTCTCTTTCTGTTGTATGGAAAAACGCAGGGATATCGGTCGGGGGGCGGAAAACATTTTATATGGTGCGTAGGGGGCGGCGTCCCCGGCGCACCACCCGATTTTCGCATTACAGCAGCGTCAGCTGCTCCTCGCCCCGGTCCTCCGGCTTCAGGATGGCGCCGGCGGCAGGGATGGTGCGGGTGCGGTAGCGGGCCAGGTTCACGATGCCGCTTTCCTCCGCCGGCAGCACCCGGTCCAGGTGATACTTGGGCTTCAGGGTCATCACCGCCACGCCCTGGACATTTCGGGTGGTCTTGGGGGCCAGCAAGGACGTGTGCACCAGCAGGGCCCGGGGCTCTGTGGACACAAGGGCCAGCTCCCGGTCCTCCGGCAGGGGCAGGATGCTCACCAGGGGGCTCTTGTCGGAGTAGGCCCCCGTCAGCTTCCGGCGGTTGGACACCGTGGCATAGGCGGACAGCTCCACCCGGGCGGCCTTGCCGTTTTCATAGAAGAACAGCAGGCACCCGGAATAGTCCCCGGGCAGCACCATGAAGATGACCCGCTCGCCCTCGTCCATGGCCAGTCGGCCCGGCAGATAGTCGCCCAGGACGCTGGCCTTGCTGTCGCCGAACTCCGACACCCGGGTCTTGTACACCTGGCACCGGTCGGTGAAGAACATGATCTCGGCGTTGTTGCCGGTCTCCGCCTGCTGGCGCAGGCCGTCGCCCTCCTTGTATTTCTGCTCCCCGCTCATGCGCAGGGACTTGGGGGTGATCTTCTTGAAGTACCCCTCCCGGGACAGGAACACCGTCACGGGGTAATCCTCCGGCTGGTCGTCCTCCACGTATTCCTCCACCTCGTGACCGTAGAGGATCTCTGTCCGCCGGGGCACAGCGTACTTTTTGCGCACCTGCTCCAGCTCGCCCACGATGATCTTCCGGATCCGGGCAGGCTTTTGCAGGGTGTCCTCCAGGTCGGCGATCTCCTTTTGCAGGTCCTCGGTCTCCTGGACCCGCTTGAGGATATACTCCTTGTTGATGTTCCGCAGCTTGATCTCCGCCACATATTCCGCCTGGACCTGGTCGATGCCGAAGCCGATCATCAGGTTGGGGATGACCTCGGCCTCCTCCTCGGTTTCCCGGATGATGGCGATGGCCTTGTCGATGTCCAGCAGGATGCGCTTCAGGCCCAGCAGCAGGTGCAGCTTGTCCTTTTTGCGGTTCAGCACGAAATACACCCGCCGCCGCACGCACTCCGTGCGCCAGGCCGTCCACTCGTTCAGAATCTCTCCCACACCCATGACCCGGGGCATCCCGGCGATGAGAATGTTGAAATTGCAGCTGACCGTGTCCTGCAGGGGCGTCAGGCGGAACAGCTTGGTCATCAGCTTCTCCGGGTCCACGCCGCGCTTGAGGTCGATGGCCAGCTTCAGGCCGGACAGGTCCGTCTCGTCCCGCATGTCGCTGATCTCGCTGATTTTCCCGGCCTTGATGAGCTCCGCCACCTTGTCCAGAATGGCCTCGATGGAGGTGGAGTAGGGGATTTCGTAGATTTCGATGAGGTTTGCCTGCTTGTCATACCGCCACCGGGAGCGGACCTTCACGCCGCCCCGGCCGGTGCGGTACAGCTCCCGCAGCTCCGCCGGGTCGCAGATGATCTGGCCCCCGGTGGGGAAGTCCGGGGCCAGCAGGGTGGAGGCGATGTCGTGGTCCGGATTTTTCAGCAGGGCCACGGTGGTGTCGCACACCTCCCCCAGGTTGAAGCCGCAGATCTGGGACGCCATGCCCACGGCGATGCCCTGGTTGGCGGACACCAGCACGTTGGGGAAGGTGGTGGGCAGCAGGGACGGCTCCTTCATGGAGTTGTCGTAGTTGTCCACAAAGTCCACGGCGTCGCAGTCCAGGTCCCGGAACAGCTCCGCGCAGATGGGGGCCAGCTTTGCCTCGGTGTACCGGCTGGCGGCATAGGCCATATCCCGGGAGTACACCTTGCCGAAGTTGCCCTTGCTGTCCACAAAGGGGTGCAGCAGGGATTCGTTGCCCTTGGCCAGGCGCACCATGGTCTCATAGATGGCCTGGTCGCCGTGGGGGTTCAGGCGCATGGTCTGGCCCACGATGTTGGCGGATTTGGTGCGCCCGCCTGTAAGCAGGCCCATTTTATACATGGTATACAGCAGCTTCCGGTGGGAGGGCTTGAAGCCGTCGATCTCCGGAATGGCCCGGGAGACGATGACGCTCATGGCGTAGGGCATATAGTTCTCGTCCAGCGTCCGGGTGATGGGCTGCTCCACCACCGTGCCCCGCAGCCCCATGACATTGGGGTCCGCCGGCCGGTGGACGGTTTTCGGTTCTGTTTTCTTCTTTGCCATGGGGCAAATTCCTTTCGTTCAAGCGGTCATTTGGCAAATTCAGCTCACGTCGATCATATCCAGGTACAGGTGTCCGTTCTCGGCGATATAGTCCTTCCGCCCGGCCAGGTTGTCCCCCAGCAGCAGGTCGAACACCCGGGCGGTCTCCTCCGCCTCATCGGGCAGCACACGCACCAGCCGCCGGGTCTCCGGGTTCATGGTGGTCAGCCACATCATCTCCGGGTCGTTTTCGCCCAGTCCCTTGGATCGCTGGACGGTGAATTTCTTCCCCTCCAGCTGGCGGACGATGTCGGCCTTCTCCTTTTCGGAGTAGGCAAACCACGTCTTTTCCGCGCTCTTTTCCTTATAGGTGATCTCAAACAGCGGCGTCTCCGCAATGTAGACGTACCCCTCCCGGATCAGGGTGGGGCACAGCCGGTACAGCATGGTCAGGATCAGGGTCCGGATCTGGAAGCCGTCCACATCGCCGTCGGTGCAGATGACCACCTTGCTCCAGCGGAGGCTGCCCAGGTCGAACTGGCTCAGCTCCTTGGCCGCCTTGCCCTGCACCTCCACGCCGCAGCCCAGCACCTTCATCAGGTCCGTAATCACATCGCTTTTGAAGATCCGGGGATAGTCTGCCTTCAGGCAGTTGAGGATCTTGCCCCGGACGGGCATCAGCCCCTGGAACTCCGCGTCCCGGGACTGCTTGCAGGCGCCCAGAGCGGAGTCGCCCTCCACGATGTAGATCTCCCGCCGGTCCACGTCCTTGGTGCGGCAGTCCACGAACTTCTGCACCCGGTTGGCAATGTCGATCTTCTCCGTCAGCTTTTTTTTGGTGCCCAGGCGGGTGCGCTCCGCCGTCTCCCGGCTGCGCTTGTTGATAAGCACCTGGGCTGCCATGCGCTCGGCGGCGTCGTGATTCTCGATGAAATATACCTGCAGCTGCTGGCGCAGGAACTCGGACATGGCGTCCTGGATGAACTTGTTGGTGATGGCTTTTTTCGTCTGGTTCTCGTAGCTGGTCTGGGTGGAAAAGTTGCTGCTGACCAGCAGCAGGCACTCCTGCACGTCAGGGAAGGTGATCTTGCTCTCGCCCTTGGTGTATTTGTTGTTGTCCCGGAGATATTTGTCCAGTGCCGCCACAAAGGCCAGGCGGGTAGCCTTGTCAGGGCTGCCCCCGTGCTCCAGGAAGCTGGAGTTGTGATAGTGCTCCATCAGGTGCACCCGGTTGGAAAAGCACCACGCAATGTTCAGCTTCACCTTATACTCGGGCTTGTCCGCCCGGTCCCGGCCCTGTCGCTCCGCCTCCCAGCACACGGGCTCGGTGATGGGGTCTTCCCCGGCCAGCTCGGCAATATAGTCCCGGATGCCGTTTTCATACAGAAAGTCCTGGGTGTCGAACCTTCCGGCAGATACCTCGCTGCGCAGCCGGAACGTGACCCCGGCGTTGACCACCGCCTGCCGCTTCATCACATCCCGGTAATAGTCCAGGGGGATGTCGATGTCGGTGAACACCTCCAGGTCCGGCAGCCAGCGAATGGTGGTGCCGGTTTTCCTCCGGGTCAGGGGCGTGACCTCCATCTGACCCGCGATCTCGCCCCGCCGGAAGTGGAGCTTATACTCGTTTCCGTCCCGGCAGACGGTAACGTCCATGTAGCGGCTGGCATACTGGGTGGCGCAGGAGCCCAGGCCGTTCAGGCCCAGGGAGAACTCATAGTTTTCCCCGGTGGGGTCGTATTTGCCGCCGGCGTACATCTCGCAGAACACCAGCTCCCAGTTGTACCGCCCCTCCTTTTCGTTCCAGTCCACGGGACAGCCCCGGCCCTGGTCCTCCACCTGGATGGACTTGTCCAGGAAGCGGGTCACGGTGATGAGCCGCCCGAAGCCCGCCCGGGCCTCGTCGATGGCGTTGGACATGATCTCAAACACCGCATGCTCGCAGCCCTCCAGCCCGTCGGAGCCGAAAATGACGCCGGGCCGTTTCCGGACCCGGTCCGCACCCTTCAGGCTGGATATGCTGTCGTTGTCGTATACTTTTTTCTTGGCCATAGATTCCCTCCGGCGGTCAAGGCCGCCAAAACTCCGATTATACAATCTATTGTAACGCAAAACTCCCCGTCTGGCAAGTGCCGCCGCCGGACGGGGCAAAAATGTTTTGCCGGGTCAAAAAGTTACGCAGGCCGGGTCCCCATAATTCTTTTGCAACCGGGCCGGTATCCGGTATCCGCAAGGGTTTTGCACATTATCCACAGGGTTTTCCACATAATTATGTTAACAGGAACATGGCGCAAAAAATGCCGGAACCCGAAGAAAAGGGAAAATAAACCGCCGGCCTGCGCGGAAAGCGCAGACCGGCGGCGCGCGATGATTTTTTTACAGCCAGCTCTGGTCGAAGCCGTAGGGCAGCAGCTCCCGCAGCCGGAAGCTCTTGGCCTGGCCCCGGCCGTTGAGACAGATGACCTCCATCTCCGGGGCAAACTCCATCATCACCTGGCGGCAGGAGCCGCAGGGCACGCAGTAGTCCTCGCTCCGTCCGGCGATGACGATGCGCACAAAGTCCCGGTGCCCCTCGCTGACGGCCTTGAAGATGGCGGTGCGCTCGGCGCAGATGGTGCAGCCGTAGGCGGCGTTTTCAATGTTGCAGCCGGTAAACACCGTTCCGTCGGCACACTCCAGCGCCGCCCCCACCGGGAAGTGGGAATAGGGGATATAGGCCCGGTCCAGCATGGCCACAGCGGCCTGGCATAGCTCGTCTCTTGTCACGATGTGGTCCTCCCTTTCGTGGTGTTTTTTCTGACACGCTTTTTACCGGGCGTTGTAGCGCCGGATGCCCAGGGCCAGCAGGTCCATGGCCCGCTCCAGATCCGCCTGCTTCAGCACATAGGCAATGCGGATCTCGCTGCGGCCCCGGCCCGGGGTGGCATAGAAGGGCTCGCCCGGAGCGAACATCACGGTGTCGCCGTTGTCCTCGAACTCCTCCAGCAGCCAGCGCTGGAAGGTGTCGGCGTCGTCCACCGGCAGGTGGGCCATGACGTAGAACGCCCCCTTGGGACACTCGCAGATGACGCCGGGGATGGCCTGGAGCTTCTGCATCACCGTATCCCGGCGGCGCTTATACTCCTCCCGCACGGCGGCAAAATACTCCGGGCCCACGTCGTACAGGGCGGCGGAGGCCACCTGGTCCAGGGTGGGCACCGACAGGCGGCACTGGGCATACTTCATGGCGTGGGCCATCAGCTCCCGGTTGCGGGTGATGAGGCAGCCGATGCGGGCGCCGCAGGCAGAGAACCGCTTGGATACGGTGTCGATGACGATGACGTTTTCCGCCGCGTCCGGGAACTGGCCCAGGGATTGCAGCGGCTCCCCGGCGTAGACGAACTCCCGGTACGCCTCGTCGCCGATGATGAACAGGTCGTGGGCCTTGGCTACGTCCACCAGCATCCGCATTTCCTCCGGCGTCAGCACCACGCCGGTGGGGTTGCCGGGGTTGGTGCATACGATGGCCCGGGTATGCTGGTTGATCTCCGCCTCCACCCGGGCCCGGTCGGCGTAGCGGTAGCCCTCGTGGGGACTGGTGGGAATGGGGTGGATAGACGCGCCGCAGGTGCGGACCATGGTGTTGTAGTTGGGATAGAAGGGCTCGGGAATCAGAACCTCGTCGCCGTCGTCCAGGATGCAGTTGAAGGCGATCTGCAGCGCCTCGGAGCCGCCGTCGGTAATGAGGATATCCCCGGCGTCGAAGTGCATGTCCAGCTTGTCGTAATATTTCTGAATGGCCTCCACCAGCACCGGCATACCGGGGGAGGGGGCATATTCCAGCACCGGCAGGTCAAAATGCCGCACGGCCTCAAAATACGTCTTGGGCGTCTCGATGTCCGGCTGGCCGATGTTCAGGTGATAGATTCTCCGACCCTTGGCCTGGGCCGCCACAGCGTAGGGGTGGAACTTCCGCATAGGGGACAGGCCGCATTTCTGGACCTTGCTGGAAAATTTCATATCTGGTGACCTCCTACAATTTTGACAGAATCGCGTGTCCTTTCTACCCTCCATCTTAGCGTATTTTCCGAAAAAGTCAACCGCAACTTTTCCGTGCCTTTCCCCACGGCCTCCGCAGTTGGTTTTGTCATAATTTGTAACATTTTGTTTCCGCCTTTTAACTGGACATTTTCTCCGGCCCGGCCTTATAATATGCTCTGTGAGTTCAGCCGGGGCTACGGCCCTGCGGAGATAAAAAGAGGAAAACAATCATGGGATTTAATACGCTTGCATTTGTTTTCGCGTTTCTGCCGCTGTTTCTGGCGGCGTTTTATCTGGTCCCCGCCCGCTGGCGGACGGCGCTGCTGTGTCTGGGGAGCCTGGTGTTCTACGTCATCGGCGTGTGGAAAAGGCCCTGGTGCCTGGCTCCGCTACTGGGCCTGGCGGCGCTGGTATATTTCCTGGGCCGGGGGATGCAGCCCCGGAAAAGCCGAGGGCTGCTGGTGCTGGGCCTGGCGGCCCTGTTCGGCTGCCTGTTCTTCTTCAAATATGCGGGGCTCCTGGGTCTGGGAGTGACGCTGCCCCTGGCCATCAGCTTCTATTCCTTCCAGCTGGCGGCGTATCTCATCGACGTGTATCGGGGCCGGGTGACGGCGGAGACGAAGCCCCTGCTGTTTTTCACCGGCGTGCTGCTGTTTCCCAAGCTGCTGTCCGGCCCTCTGATGGACCCGCTGTCCCTGCAGCAGCAGCTGTCCGCCCCGCCCCGGCCCGGTCTGGAGGATTTCGACAGCGGACTGCGGGACTTCGTGCTGGGTCTGTCCATGAAGGTGCTGCTGGCCAACCAGATCGGCGGCCTGTGGCGTCAGGTGGGCAATATCGGCTACGAGAGCGTGTCCACGCCTCTGGCATGGATGGGCATCGCAGCCTATTCCCTGCAATTGTATCTGGACTTCTGCGGCTATTCCTGGATGGCTCTGGGGCTGGGCCGGATGCTGGGCTTCCGCCTGCCCCGGAACTTCGAGCATCCCTATGCTGCCCGGTCCATGCGGGACTTCTGGCGCCGGTGGCACATCAGCCTCAGCTCCTGGTTCCGGGATTATGTATACATTCCCCTGGGCGGCAGCCGGGAGGGCAAAGCCCGGACGTATCTGAACCTGTTGGCGGTATGGGTCCTGACGGGCCTGTGGCACGGCAGCACTCTGAATTTCCTGCTGTGGGGCCTGTTTCTGTTCGCCCTCATCGCTCTGGAGCGGGCAGGTTGGGGCCGGGTGCTGGATAAGAGCCGGGTGCTGTCCCGGGTCTACATGGTGCTGATGATCCCCCTGAGCTGGCTGCTGTTCGCCATCCCGTCGGTGGGCCGCATCGGCGTGTACCTGGGCCGCCTGTTCCCCATCGTGTCCCGGGGGGTGGCCGTCAACGCCGGGGACTGGCTGCAATACGGCAAACAGTATTGGTGGCTGCTGGTGCTGGGCATCGTGTTCTCCACTCCGGGGCCGGAGAAGCTGTGGAACCGCATTCGCAGCTCCTGGCTGGGCACGGTGATCCTGGCGGTGCTGTTCTGGGCCTGCGTATACTGCATGTCCGTGGCCACCAACGATCCGTTTCTGTACTTCTCGTTCTAAGGGGGCAATTCTCATGAAGCATATCCACAACCTCCGCCCCTTGGCGCTGGCTTTTATCCTGGTGGTCACCGGCATCGCCGCCGCCGTGTGCGGTCTGGTGATGAAGGGGCAGCTGCAAAAATATGTGGGAGGCTACGACGACAAATGGGCCGTGGCGGTTCCGTTTCTGATGCTGCAGGACGACACGGACTGGCAGCGGATGCTGGCGGCCAAAAATGCGCCTGCGCCGGACCCCCAGCCGGACCCCGAACCGGAACCTGAACCTGAACCGGACCCCGAACCGGAGCCCCAGCCCCCGGTGGTGGTCACCAACGCCGTGTACGGCCAGGACGAGAGCTTTTTCGACGATGCGCTGTTCATCGGCGACTCCCGGATGGTGAACGTGGCCAACTATGCCCGGCTGGGCAATGCCGACTATTTCGCCGACGTGGGCATGACGGTGTTCAAGATGTTCTCCACCACCGCCTCCGACAAGGACTTCGGCGCCACGGACCTGGCGTCGCTGCTGCGTTCCCGGGAGTACAGCCATATTTTCATCATGCTGGGCCTCAACGAGGCCGGGTATCCTCTGGGGAACCTGTTCGACGCCTATCAGGAGGACCTGGACCAGCTGCGCCAGCTCCAGCCCAACGCCACCATTTACATTCTGAAGGTTTACGGCGTCACCGCCGACATTGCCGCCGGGAATCCCAGCTTTGCCCACAGCCGCCTGACGGCGGTGAACAAGGGCTTTGCGGACCTGGCCGACGGCGGCAGCATCCGCTGCCTGGACTCGGACGAGTTGTTCTGCGGCAGCGACGGCTTCATGCTGCCGGAATACACCGGCGACGGCGTCCACCCCTATGGCAAATACGCTTATTTCTTCTCCCAGTGGCTGTGTGAGCAGATCACACAGGGAAAATAACCGCCGGAGAATGAATAAGACGGATCGGGAAGCACGCCCTCCGGCCTCAGCCGGAGGGCGTGCTTTGGGGTTTGGCTACAGGTTGCCGGGGAAGCGGGGAATGGAGGCAAAACCCCGCTGCAGCTCCTCCTCCGAGGGGACGCAGTCGGTCATCCGGCCATCGTTGTACTGGCCGTAGGCCGCCATATCGAAGTAACCGGTGCCGGTGAGGCCGAACAGAATGGTCTTTTCCAGGCCGGCTTCCCGGCAGCGGATGGCCTCGTCTATGGCTGCACGGATAGCGTGACTGCTCTCCGGTGCAGGCAGGATGCCTTCGCACCGGGCAAACGCCTCTGCTGCCTGGAATACCGCCGTCTGCTCCACGCTGCGGGCGGTGAGATACCCGTCGGCGTACAGCTGGGACAGAGTGCTGCTCATGCCGTGGTACCGCAGGCCACCGGCGTGGTTTGCTTATGTGTGATAAAGAAGTAATAGAAGTGTAAAAAATTTTGCCTTTCCTATCCGGTACTTGTCTTTGGTATCGGATAGGGCAGGCGGTCATTCGGGCAAGTCCACCTTGCCGACGAAAGAATAGTAAATCTCAATATCCTGTCTGCGTGTGCCATTTTCATCGTAGCTGCACTCATGCACAACGATTTTCTCTACAAACTCACGTAAGAGGGTGTGGGTCAGTTCTTCAAAGTTCATGTGCTTGCGGACAATGTTCATAAACTTTTCTGCGTTTACGGTAGCTTCCTGTGCTTTGGAAAGCTCCGCCTGTATTCTGGCAACACGCTCTTTCAATTCCTGCTGTTCGGCTTCATAGTCTGCCGAAAGCTCCGTGAAACGCTCGTCAGAAATGCGACCGCCTACGCTGTCCTCATACAGCCGCTTGAAAATAGCGGAAAGTTCACCGATACGCTTTTCGGCAGCTTCCAGTTCCTTTTTCTTGGCGGCGTTCCGGCGTTTGCCGCCGTCCTCGTTCTGCTCGATCAGCAGCTTCATAAACCGGGCTTCATACTTTGCCGCATAGCTCGTCACTTTCCGTAGATTGGAGAGAACGCCCGCAGTCAAAAGGTCGGTGCGGATAAAATGTGCGGTGCAGTCATGGGTGCGCTTTTTGTAGTTCCCGCAGATATAGCAGTCCTGTTTCCGCTTATCGGTCTGGTAACGCTGCTGATACATGACGCTGCCGCAGTCCGCGCAAAAGAGCATACCAGAGAACAAGCCCACTTCATCATAGCGGTTCGGACGCTTGCGCTGTTTGCGTAATTCCTGCACACGCTCCCATGTCTGGGTGTCGATGATAGGCTCATGGTGGTTCTCGAAAATTGCCTGTTTCTCAATGGGATTTTCTATGCTGTGCTTGGTCTTGTAGGACGGTTTCTCCGTCTTGAAGTTCACCAAACAGCCCATGTACTCCCGGTTTTCAAGGATATGCACCACGGTATTTGTCGCCCATTTGCACTCATAGCCGGGGTGATAGCGGCGTGTGCTGCCCGTCCTGCGGTATTCCAGCGTTCCCGGCGTTGGGATTTCCTGCTCGGTCAGCATACGGGCTATCTTGGTCGGACCGTTCCCGGCAAGGCACAGACGGTATATCTGCTTGACCACGGGTGCGGCTTCCTCGTCAATAATGAAGTTTTCGTCCTCGTCCATGAGGTAGCCGTACACGGGTTTGCTCGTAACAGGCTTGCCGCTCATGCCTTTTGACCGTTTTACAGCTTTGATTTTCTTACTCGTATCTCTCACCAGCCATTCGTTGAAAATGTTCCGCAGAGGGGCAAAATCATTGTCGCCCTGTGCGCTGTCTACTCCATCGTTGATGGCGATAAAGCGGACTCCTTTTTGTGGGAAAATCATCTCGGTATACATTCCCACCTGCAGGTAGTTTCGCCCTAACCGTGACATATCCTTTACGATAACGGTAGCCACTTTCCCGGCTTCAATGTCCGCAAGCATTTTCAGGATACGCTTCTGAGACGAGATTTGTCAAGGTTATTTTCTCCCGCTGAATACAAATGTCCAACTTTACTGTGAATAGCTCAGATATAATAAACACAGAGCCGCAGAATGGCCAGGGTTGCCATCACCGCCGCAATGATTAGGATGGTGTTTCGGTTTTCTCCGGCCACTCCGATGTCAATCATACTGGCCAGGGCAGTAGGCAGCAGCATGGCTGTCACAGCGGAGAGCAGCATCAGCGCCAAGAGGGCGGCCACATGCTTTCCGCTGAGTTTTACACGGGAAAAAATCGTACCCATAGTTTTCCTTTCTGCTCGTCGTACTCGCATTTTAGCTTGACAGGGCAAATAACAAATGATAGTATAAATGAAACGATAGTATCATAGATGCTAGAATATCACAGAAGCAGGCGTTGTCAATAGTCCGAGCGAAAGTGGAACAAATGACAATCCTTGTTTCAATGATACGCAATTAAAGGAGACGTTTCTTATGCGAAGGACAACGGCTACAACAGACTATCTGAAAGAATGTATGGGTACAGCGTTGCTGGAACTAATGAAAGAAAAACCCATTGAAAAAATCAGTATTGAGGAGATGACTGCCAAGGCAGATGTAGGTCGCTCCACTTATTTCCGTTATTTCAAAAGTAAAGATGAAGTTCTGTCTTTCAAAATCACATGTCTGTGGAAGCGCTTTTCCGACGAACACGGTGCTACCAACTTCGCCACTGGTAGTTATGACGGCATCAGGCTGTTTTTTGAATTTTGCCTTTCCACTCGTCCTATTTGTGATCTGCTCTACTCAGCTGATCGCCAATATGTGATTCTAAACTTCTATTTACAAGAAGCGGCATCCATTGTCGCTAATGCCGATGCCAAAACGCACTACTTTATCCAATTTATTACATATGGATTGTTTGGGCTTATGAATGCGTGGGTATTACGAGGCTATAAAGAAACCCCACAGGAAATGGCACAAATAGTTTGCGATTGGGAAGCATCTTCGGAGGAGAAATAACATAGAGGGGGGTAAACATATGGGAAAAATCATTCGACGCATTCTAACAATTATTCCAGCGGTGGCTTTACAATCGCTCTGGCTTTTGCTGTTGATGAAATGGCTGACCCCTTACGCACCGATTATTGTGTCACTGCTTTCCGTTGCAGCGTTTTTCTTGGTGGTATTTATTATTATAAAGAGAGATGAAACCGCTTATAAATTGCTTTGGCTGCTGGTTATTCTGTCACTACCTTTGGTAGGAGCGTTACTATATCTGCTCTTTGGAAATAAACGGACGGCCCGCCCTCTAAAAAGGCGCTTGCAGCAAGTTCAAAAGAGTTGCAATCCGCAGCCTCTTCCAATAAAAGAAGCGCCCTTTGACGGCGAAAAACGCATGGGGCAAACAGTGCGGTGGCTGGAAGAAAAAACGCAATATCCGATGTGTGCAGTTGAGCAGGTTCGTTACTATCCGTTGGGCGATAATATGTTCCCTGATATGCTTGCCGATTTGAAAAATGCAAGAAACTCGATTTACGTAGAATACTTCATTATTGAGCCGGGGCATATGTGGGACGCAATCGTGAACGAACTGGAAGTAAAAATGGAGCAGGGCGTTGATGTACGTGTGATATACGATGATCTTGGCAGTATTTCTTCGTTCAATTTCAGTAATGTCCGTGAACTGAAAAAGAAAGGCATTCCATGTATTCCTTTTAATCCTTTCCTTGCCTTAAAAGGAACTGCAAACTATCGCGATCATCGCAAAATGCTGATTATTGACAACGAAGTTGCTTATAGCGGAGGTATCAACTTATCAGATCGGTATATCAATTTGGAACATCCCTATGGACACTGGAAGGACACAGGCTTTCGGATTACTGGTGAGCCAGTAAAAAATTTTACCCATATGTTCTTGACCTTTTGGAACGCATTTTCGCTGGAAAAAGAAGCAGGACAGCTTGCATTGCCCACATATCCCAAAAGGTATCCTGCGCCGCCGCACACATTTGATGGTTATGTGCTTAGTTACTACGATTCGCCCCTTAACCATGAAGCTACCAGTAATCAGCTCTTTATTGACTTGCTTTCTCAAAGCACGGATTACGCATGGTTTTTTACACCGTATCTTATGCTTGGCGATGACTTGATGGATGCAATGATTTCCGCTGCTCAACGTGGTGTAGACGTGCGGATCATTATGCCCGGCATCCCTGATAAGAAGCTGATTTTCCGTATGTCTCGGAGCTTTTATCAGGTGTTGCTGACTGGCGGCATCAAGATTTATGAGTATACTCCCGGCTTCGTTCATGCAAAGAGCTTTGTATCAGACGACAAAGTTGCGACGATAGGAACTGTCAATCTGGACTACCGCAGTCTCTTTCTCCACTTTGAAAACAATTCGTTCTTTTATCGTTCCAGTATTATTGCAGCAATAAAGGACGATTTCATCGCTACACAGGCAAAATGTAAAGAGGTAAAGCCCTATGATATGAAACATTATTCGCGCCGCTGGGTCGTAGATGGTGTCCTTCGTATTTTCGCACCGCTATGTTGAGGTTTTTATGAAGCATTTTCTTATGTGTCTGCTATATATCGCGGCGTTAGGGGTTCTCTCCTTTGTAGTGGGGCGCTTGATCCCGAAGCATTGGTTTCACGCCGATCGTTTTCCTTGGGTCTGCCACCCGGCAGAGCAAAAACTATGGAAGCGGCTTCATGTTCGGAAATGGCAGGCAAAGATCCCCGATATGAGCCGCATATTCGTTAAAATCATGCCGGAAAAGAAACTGACAAAGGAAAACTATGAGAACTTGCCGCGCATGATAGAAGAAACTTGCGTGGCAGAGTGGACACATATTCTGTTGTCTATCGCCGGTCTTGGACTGCTGAAAATATGGTCCGGTGTTGGCGGGGTATGTATAACGATTATCTACATTGTGCTGGGTAATTTGCCGTTTATTGTTGTCCAGCGCTATAATCGCCCACGCCTGCAAAAGCTGTTTGCTATGCAGCAAAGGAAAAAATAGGAGATTCAAATGCAAACACTAATTCTAAGCTGCAACACTGGCGCAGGGCATAACTCCTGTGCGCAAGCAGTTCAGGAAGCCTACCACTCTCGCGGAGAAATCTGCAATATTATAGATTCTTTGCAGTTTATTTCAGAAAAAGCATCCACGTTTATTTCTAATTGGCATACCCGAATTTACCGCCATGCTCCAAGGCTTTTTGATGCTGGGTATCAGCGTGCGGAATCTCACGAAGATATTTTTTGTGAGGGAACGCCGATCTATAAGCTACTTTCCTCCGGCGCAGAGCGGATGTATCAATACATCCGCTCTGCAGGCTACGATAATATTATCTGTACTCATGTATTCCCAGCCTTGGCGTTGACAGAAATGCGCCGACAGCACCCATGCTTACAGCTTGTAACGAGCCACATTTCTACAGACTATACCTGCGCTCCCTGCACAGCGGATTCTGCGCTGGACTGGTATTTCATTCCGTCCACTTCGCTGTTAGGTGAGTTTGAACAATGTGGACTTCAACCTCAAAAGCTGATCGCCAGTGGAATCCCTGTGCGGCAGCAATTCTACCAGCGTGTGTCACAAGAAGCAGGAAAAGCCAACGCCGGAATCTCTCCTGCTCATCAGCATATTTTAATGATGTGCGGTAGCATGGGCTGCGGTCCAATGGAGGAGATTATATCGTATCTCTGCCCTTACCTCACAACAGAACAAGAACTTAGTGTTGTATGCGGCACAAATGATGATTTACGCAAAAAACTCCAAAAAAGGGCAGAAAAGTATTCTCAAGTTCATGTTCTGGGAACCGTCAATAATGTGCCGCAGCTCATGCAAGCCTCAGACCTATTCCTGACAAAGCCCGGAGGTCTAAGTACATCTGAGGCAATGGCGGCAGAGTTACCAATGGTGCTTATCGATGCAGTGGCTGGCTGCGAGACACATAATCTGAATTTTTTTCTGCGTAATGGAATGGCCGTCACAGCCAATACGCCAAAAGCAATCGCAGACACCACAATAAAAACGCTAAATGCCCCAGTGCTTCTTTCTAAAATGCGCGCGGCAATGCGGTCGCAGACGGAATGTACGGCAGCCGATAAAATCTATGAATGGATATACAGTCATGCAAAGTAATCATATAAAGCCGGAAGTTAATTACCGTGAGTTCCGCATCCATAAACTTAATACACCTGAATTTTCTCACGTCAGGCTATTGCTTTACTGGCCAATTTTCGGCTTGCTGTTTTTGTTTCTTGAGCGGTTGCAACCGCAACGAAATTACTATCCCGTCTATTGTGGACTCGATGATATAATACCATTTTGTGAATGGGCGTTGATTCCGTATCTATTTTGGTTTGTCTTTCTAATCGGTACGTTGGTTTATACTTTTTTCGTCGATGTACCTGCATTTCGGCGTATGATGTATTTTGTGATAGTCACCTATACGATCACGGTTTTGATTTACCTGTTCTTTCCAACCTGCCAAAATTTGCGGCCAGAAGCATTTGTACGCAATAATCTACTTACACGCTTTATTGAATTATTCTATAGTTTCGATACCAATACAAATGTTTGCCCCTCACTTCATGTAATAGGCTCTGTTGCCGCGATGTTTGGGTTATGGGATTGCAAGGCGCTCCAAAGCGTCGGATGGAAAATCGCTGCTACATCAATCGCCGTGTGTATCAGTCTCTCCACCGTTTTTATGAAACAGCATTCTATCATGGATGTTCTCGCTGCATTGCCAGTCTGTTTCTTTGGTTGGTGGATTGCCTATAAGATACTCCCCAATAATAAAACAAACCGATTTCTTACGAGGATGTAATCATGGATAAATCCTACAAAAAGCCGCTTCTACTAATCACGTTTGGGGTGATCTTATTTGCGGCATTCAACAATCTAAACTATGTTGCCAACTTTCTAAAATCGTGTATTGGCTTGCTCGCTCCGATTTTATCAGGCCTTTTGCTGGCCTTTGTTCTGAGTGTACCCGTGCGCGGACTGGCAAAGAGGCTTCGACGAAAGCTGACTAAAGCTACAGATCGGCAAATAGACATGATAAGCCTGTTACTGACGCTGATATGTGTTATTGCGATTATTGCTCTTCTGTGTGTAATTGCGATTCCACAGCTCACTGCATCTGTAAAAAGCATTGCTGCTCTTGTTCAAGAAAAATGGCCTGACTGGGTCGGCTTATTGCAAAGATACGGCATTGACACAGAGAAACTGTCGGCACATTTTGCTACGCTCGATTGGAAATCTATTCTGCAAAGCATTTCGAGCGAAATGAACACAGTGATTTCCTCAGTTGCCAATGTTGCTGGCTCTACGGTATCTGCGATTGCTGATGTTGCAATTTCACTTGTGATCACATTCTATGTGCTAATTGGATGGCGTGAATTGAGCAGTCAAAGCAAACGGGCACTGTATGCCTACTGTAAGGAATCCGTTGCAGATAGAATTTGCCATATTTCGAAACTTGCACATGACACCTATGCGAAGTTTCTTTCTGGTCAGTGTGTCGAGGTTATGATTCTTGGAACATTGATCTTTCTTTCGCTTTCTGTTGCAGGGATTCCATATGCGGGGCTAACAGCCGTTTTAACTGCCGCCTTTGCATTCGTTCCTTATATTGGAGCATTTCTCTCCTGCGCTTTCGGCATTTTATTTACTTTATTGGCGGCTCCGAACAAGGCGCTCCTATGCTTTATCGTCTATCAGGCAACTCAGTTTGTTGAAAATCAGTTCATCTATCCTCACGTCGTGGGAAACAGTGTAGGGCTATCCCCGTTCTGGACGTTGTTGGCGGTTTTGCTGGGCGGTAAACTGTTCGGTGTCCTTGGCATGATCTTCTTTATTCCGTTAATGGCTCTTGTATCTCAGCTTCTACACGAATCA
>VOFB01000709.1_pt1 | contig 22000 bp, 24 predicted proteins | sample 5384141 | NCBI WGS metagenome assembly VOFB01 (sample SAMN12384721, study PRJNA508395) | human gut metagenome | isolation source: healthy gut A | host: Homo sapiens | reverse complement strand
CCTCATCGACATACTTGGCTATATCGGGATTATAGCCGGTACATACTATAGCTTTTACGCTTGCACGTTCAAAGCGATAGGTAAAGTCGTGTGTTGTCAGCAGATGCGTTGCGGGTATAGCAACCGCACCGAGCTTGATAAGAGCGATTATCGCAATCCAGAACTGGTAGTTTCTTTTCAGTACCAGCATTACCTTGTCGCCTTTTTTTATACCGTATGACTTAAAAAGATTTGCCGCCTGCGTTGACAGCTTCGAAAGCTGTGAATAGGAAAAATCGTGACGGTTTTCCTGAAGGTCAATGTGAATAAGCGCTCTCCTGTCAGGGTCAATTTCTCCGAACTTATCTATAATATCGTAACCGAAGTTATAGTTATCGGGACAGTCTATCTCGAACTTATTCAGTATCCCGTTCTCATCAAAGCCTTCTTTTACAAATCTCTTGTAGTAATTTTTAACCTGTTCCATATACTTTTCTTTCCGTTCCTTTGTTTATCAGATCAGTATCGCCAAGAACTTGCAGTCCTTGCCGTCAACGGCTATCATTCCGTGCGGATTCATGCTGTCGTAATAAATGCAGTCGCCTTCACTTACCGTTTCAATATGGCTGCCTATCTGGAACTTCAACGTTCCAGATATTATATAGTCCATTTCCTGACCGTCGTGTACAGACAGGTGTATAGGCTTTTTCTGCTCCTCATCATCGTAAGGAGCAGTTACCAGCAACGGCTCTATTTTCTTGTTTTTAAAAAGATAGGCAAGGTGCTGATAGGCAAATCTTTCCCGACGTTCGATCGGCAAGCCTTGATCCTTACGGACTATCGAATATGTATTGAGCTTAGGCGTAACACCTGTAAGAAGCTCTATAAGTTCGATGCCAAGTGCGTCCGCCGCCTGATTCAGGAATGAAAGCGAAAAATCCTTTTCTCCGTTTTCAAGTGAAATATATTCGTCTGTGGTGACGTTTGTTTTGTTTGCCATTTCGCCGACAGATATATCAAGGTACTCTCTTGTGCTTTTCAGTCTGCCGGATACGTCTTTGATATTATAATCCATAATGACCTCCGTAACGCCTTGTATTTCCTGTAAATATATAAAGCGTTATGCTTTATTAATTAAGTATACCAAATCACCGCAATAAAATCAATAGTTTTTTGGCAATTTCTCACTAAAATAATATAAAATCAAACTGTCAGTTTATCGGAAATTTTGCTGTAAAGAGTTATAGTTATGCCCTCGGTATCAAGAAGCTCTCTTACAGAGGTATAATCTCCGTGGTCTTTACGGCGCAATATAATATTCTTTGCGATTTCCTCCGTTATTCCCTCAACGCTCATCAGCTCGTCTACGGTAGCTTTATTGAGGTTTACCTTGCGAATGCCGTAAGACTCGTTTTTAGTGTAATATCCCGACGAGGCAACTGTAAACCGACTGCACAGTATCATATATACTTCATCATCTACCGAGCTTATCTCTTTAAGCTGTGACATAGATGTAAATTTCCCGTGCTTTTCACGATAGTTTATAATATCGTGTGCCGTTTTCCGTCCGACGCCTTTTATCTGCATCAGCGTTTCAAGATCTGCTGAATTAAGATCCGGTTTTTGCACATACGAATACGAGCTTTCATCGTATGAGGTTTCATTCACAGAGAACACCCATGCGTTATCACGCATTACTTTGTCGTTATAGTAATATAAAACAACAGTGAGCATTACGGTAAGGATAAGCACGCCTGCGGCAATTATTATTGCGTTGCGTACCTTCCCTTTCATAATACTCACTCCAAGCCGTTATTTTATTTTGTCCCCGAAAAAAACTTGCAAAAACCGCTCAGCCTGCATTCGCTGCAATTCGGTTTTGCCGCACTGCACACAAGCCGACCGTGCCACACAAGCCTGTGACACATCATCAATCTGTCATCCGGCTTTATTATTGCGGCAAGCTGTTTTTCAACCTTCAGCGCATCCTTTGTTCCGTCGGTAAGACCCAGCCTTCCGCTCACTCTTATAACGTGTGTATCGCATACAAGAGCAGGCTTACCGTAGAGGTCGCCTACTATAAGATTAGCTGTCTTTCTTCCGACCCCGGGCAACTTTACAAGCTCTTCAATTGTATCGGGAATTTCACCGCCGAAATCATCACGGAGCATTCTGCACATCATAACAATATCGACAGCTTTTGTCTTATATAGTCCGCACGAATGTATATATTCCGCAACCTCGTCAGGCTCTGCCGCCGCAAAGCTGTCAATATCGGGGAATTTTTCGAAAAGTGCGGGAGTAACCATATTTACTCGCTTATCTGTACACTGTGCCGAAAGCCTTGTCGCTATCAGAAGCTCATGCGGCTTTTTATAAACAAGAGCGCATTTCACATCCGGATAGCACTCTGCAAGCCCGTCTATAACAAGCTCTGCTCTTTCCTTTTTGGTCATACAGTTCTCTTTTCTGATAATTATAACTATATATTATACTATATCTGCCCCGATGTCAAGTTTTGTCGCAAAATTTTTTCCGATACCGCAAAAACAGTGTTGTTGCAGATATGCAGAATAACCCCGAAAGCAGAGAATATTATAAAGCTTTTATCAAAAATTTCTTTGAAAGAAACGGTAATAAACTGCGTGAGGATTTAGAAAAACTGTACATTGTTAGGGGCGAAAATTGCCAAAGGTTAGAACAACAAGGGAGAGCGTTGGAATACGACAGAGTAGCGGTGCTATATGTGTCATTAACGGTGCTTAATCATTACCGTTCTAACACTTCGGTAAATCACTACATCGGAAAATAATTATTACGATTACTGTTTGGTATATTGTTATCGATTTTTATGTGTTATATAAATAATAAGGGGTAAATCTTCTATGCCCCAGAAAGTTTCAGGCTTACAGTTTTCACTGTGGCAAAGTAAAGTTTTTTGCGTTTCCCCGAAAGGAGCTTTGCTATGCCTGAAACACATATTGAACTTGCAGATTTGACCTTTCCGCAATCTGTTTACGAATCACTTAGACGTATTTTTTATCCCTGTATTCGTGAATTTTATGATAATGAGGAAAATAAAAAGGCATTTGAGGGATGGAAGAAAAACAAAGTCAGTTAAGCAGAAAAGCACCTGCCCTATGTAAATGGTGGGTGCTTTATGCTTTTGAAAATCATATTTATTGTAGCGCTAATTGATATTAGACATGTAAATTGTCATTTTATAGATTTAAATAATAAAATAATAAGAAATATGTTGCAAAATACCGAATTTTGTGGTATAATAAATATAAATCATATTTATGAATATAGCTTAACGGAGGATTTGTTATGGCTCTTGTAAATTGTCCTGACTGCGGAAAAATGAACGTTTCTGATACAGCTGAACATTGTCCAGAATGTGGATATGCAATAAAAAAACACTTTGAACGAGAAAAAGAAAAAGCGTACTATCAGAAAAAAGAAGAGGAAGAATGGAAGAAAGTACAAAATGAACTTAATCGAGAACTTGAAATAATAGATGAGTTAAAACCTTCTCCGAAACCTATTAAGCCAAGTAAATTTAAACATATGTTTTATTATAATGGTAATTTATCATTACTATCGTGGGCATTGATTGTCGGAATAATTTTGTTTTTCCTTTGCTTTGTTTCGACAGCTATATTCTCTGTTTTATTAGCTGTGTTAATAGTGATAGGTATTCCTGTTGCAGCTTTCATAACGTATCTTGATTATGGTATAATGTATAATTGCTACAAAAGAGATTACGATGATTGGATGGAACAACAAAATGATTGGGATGGATATATAAAAAAAAAAAAGCGGCGGTGCAGGAAAAATACAAAGATGTTGCATCAAATATAGCACATTACGGAACCAAAGCTGTGCCTTCTTACCCATCTCGTAATAATAACAAATTAAAATGTCCGATATGTGGTTCTACAAACGTTAATAAGATTTCGACACTTAATAGGACTGTTTCTGTTGCGACCGTTGGTCTTGCATCTTCTAAAATTGGCAAACAATACGAATGTAAGGATTGTAAACACAAGTGGTAAAATATATTTCTTAGGTATAATATGTTTAATGAGTGCTTGTATATAGACAAAAAAACAGTATTTTCGTATTGTCGAATGTTTAAATTAAAATGATATTGCAAATACTAAGTATATCGATAATTATTATTTTTTTGAAAAGGTGATTTATCATGAGCAAAAATATTACAGATGCATTTGAAATTCCTACAGACGAAGAATGGGACAGGTATTTATCAACAAATATTTTTGATAAAATGATGATTGACAGCAATATTATCAAGTGTTCTGACGATATGAATTCAAAAATGGTGTTTACGAAAATCCTATCGGTAATTCAAGCTCACAATAATAAAGTTGAAAGTATTAAAATTTCTTATGCATTGGCAAGACACTATTTCGACAAGGGCATACCCGATGATGAATGGTTTGTTAGTCCAGGTATAAATGGAAGTTCTGTTCAATATATGCCCCATTTTAATGACGAACATTATTTAATTCGATATTGGTACTGTTTTTTTATGGAAGACCTTTACAGCAAGGTACAATCTATGGGAGACACATTATACCTTTTTATTAATGAGTTTTACGAATTTGGAATTGAAGAAGGTCTTGGTTTTGTCAAAAAAGTTTTAAATAAGTTGAAAACAACAAATCCATCCTTATATGATTTTCTTAATAACTCGCACAAAGATGAGAATTATATTAAAGCATCAAACTTTAGAAACAATATTATTCACGGTATTTCACCAAATGAGATAAAAGACGAGATTGTTATTCAACGAAATGTAGAAACTGATATAATGAAAAAAGATGCGAATGGAAATTTTATTAAGCAAAATGTTAAGGCTTCCCTACAAATAACAAGCAGAGTTGGAGATTATGTAACCAGTAAAGAACTTCTTAAAAGTTTGGAGAAGTTTGCTGATTATATGGGGATATCATCTTAAACTCAATTTCTATAATTGCAAAAGATGAGTTTGTGGTAAAAATATAACTTTGCGCAATTTATTGCTTAATGAAATATTAGGTATTGATTCAATTAAATTCTTTTCACATCTAAATAAAATAGAGATGACTGCTATACTGTAAGCGACGAATGAAATGAAATGTTGTTAAGATTGTGTTCATCAAAACAGGAACAAAGCATTTTGCCTTGCTCCTGTTTTGTTTTATAGAAAAGTCATAGATAAAACAAAAATCCGAACACTCCATCAATTTGGATAGTGTTCGGATTATTACTGTTTGGTGAGCCACCCGGGAATCGAACCCGGGACACCCTGCTTAAAAGAAAAACAAAAGCCTTACGAGTTGATTATCATATCTAAGTGGCTCTGATGTTTGCGTTGCAAAAGCTTTTTGTTTTCGGCGAGATGTAGATACATCATCGTAACTTGCAAGTCTGAGTGCCCCATAAGCAGACGGAGAGTTTCTAAATCTCCTCCGTCAACAAGATAGTTAGTCGCAAATGTATGTCTTAGGAGATGTGCGTGTAATCTTAAAATTCCAGTTTGCTTCTTCAGCTTTTGGAATACTTGTTTAACCGTATTTATCGTACATTTTTCTCCAAAGCGATTCACAAATACAGGCTCCGATTCTTTAGCCTCATTCCGATATTTGCGAATGTAAGTTGCCAATGAAATTTTTGATAGTTCTCCTAATGGAACAAAACGTTGTTTATCTCCTTTACCGGTTACTATCATAAATCCACGTGCTAGGTGTACATTTCCGATTTGCAAATTGATAATTTCTCCTCGGCGCAACCCTGAATCGCACATTAGTATAACCCAACATCTATTGCGTTCTTCAAGTGCAGAATCACCGAATGCACTGACCAATGTATGTATTTCATCGTCATCAAGCGGAAGTTTTTCAGTTTTTCTTATCTTGGTGGCTTTTAATTTTTTGCTAAAGTCAGGAAGTAGATCCTCTTCAATACAATAATTATAAAAAGCCTTTATTGCTCTGACTCTGCTGTTTACACTGCTGCTTTTCAACGGCTGACCATTACGCTTAACATAATCATGTTGAAGAAAAGTACAGTACGATTTATAATTTTCGACCGTCAAACTATCAACGTTTTTATTTTCGCCCAACCAATTAAAAAATGCTGATAGGTTTTCATTGTACCAAATCAAAGTACGTTTACTATTGTTACGAAATAGTTGTTCATTTATAAACATCTTGTATGCTTCATAAATAGTCACATTTTTGGGTTTCATATAGCAGGCACTCCTTTTTTGAAAGTGATTTTGTGATAGAATTATATCATATTTTGTCGAGATTTACCATACAAATTTATTTAAAATTAATTGTCGCCACTGGCGTCAATTAAATATAAACTTATTGCACAGCTTGTCTGTGCATTTTTTATTTGCCAAATATGGCGGAAAGGAATAAAAATGGATACAATTATTTATTTAAATGCAACAATCAAATTACACTTTGGCGGGCTTGCAATCTATGAATGTGAAAACGGATTTATAGGCTTCTGCGATGCGAGGTGTGGCGACATCGGAGATAATCCGATGATTACCGATAAATCTGAAATGATAAGCATTGACAGATTACCTTACAAGTGGCGTGAGAAAATAAAGGAGGAGTTGAAAAATGCCGAAAACTTATGATAAGAAAGCATGGCTGGAACAGAAAGAATTGACCAAAGAAGAAAATTTAAAAATTATACAGAATATAGTCAATAACTTTAAAGAAGATCCTGAAAAAATTCTTGAATTTATTGATTTTCAGTCACGTTTTTATAATTACAGCACACGCAACACCATGCTGATTTACGCTCAAAACCCAGGTGCATTATTCGTCGGATCTTTTGCCGCCATCAAAAAAATTACAGATGAGCTTGCAAAAGAACACAAACTTCCTAACGGAGAGCTGCCGTATTACGGAATAAAAAAAGGCGCAAAAGCCATTAAAATTTTTGTACCGCAAAAAATCACATATTTGAAAAACGAGAGCGGTGATTGGATTCAGCTGTCTAAAGCAGACAAGCAAATGCAATTGGAATATAAAAAGGGTAACATTGAAAGCTACCAAAGGCTTGGATTCGGCATAGGAAGTGTTTTTGATATATCGCAGACAAATTTACCGATTGAGTTATATCCGACCGTTATCAGCGAAGGGTTCGGAGAAGAAAGTGAAATACATAAACAATTTGCCGAGTATATAACGGATTTTTTGCAAACAGCACAATATTGAAGTAAAGGATATGAACGAGGAAACGGTTACAATACGTGGACTTGCAAGAAATGACAATATTATAGAGCTTAATCCGCTTTTAAACGATACCGGAAGGCTTTCGACATTGCTCCATGAGGTTGGACATGAATTGCTTCATTTTTCCGCTAACAGCAATAAAATTCCAGTTTCACAGAGGGAAGTTGAAGCTGATATTTTCAGTATGCTGATGTTACGAAGATACGGTTTTGAAATACCGAATAGCCGTAGCAAGCATTTCATAGACAATTATAACAATCTGAATGATAAAGACGGAAAACTTATTCAGGAGTCATTTGACCGTGTAATGAAAGAATACAGTAAAACCGTTCAATTAATTTCGACTGAATTTGCTGAGGAAATGCAAGCAACAGAAGAATTCAGTGATCATATAGCAATGGTTATGATATAATTTTTAATTGCCGCCAATGGCGACAATTAAAAAGGCTGTCGTTCAGGCAGCCTGTGTATGGGAGTACCAGTACAATCGGTGCAACTCCGATAACTCTCACCATTCGGAACACAAACATTAGAGGTAGCTTTTTTTTATGATGGGAATGGAAGTGTTCCGTGACATCGGGACGATGATAGCTACATCGAGGACGGAAAAGTAAGCCTGCCGTCCTTTCCCGGTGTTATTTTATTAAAAAGGGGCTTAATTTTTATATGTTGCATAAAGCAACAGAAAGAGGTTTACTATGAGAAAAACAAAAATTATTGCAGTAGCTAATCAGAAAGGCGGTGTCGGCAAAACAACTACAGTTGTAAATATTGCCGCAAATCTTTCAAGGAACGGAATGAAGGTACTATGTATCGATCTTGACGGTCAGGGTAATCTGTCGGACTATCTCGGTTTTACGGGTGAAAACGAAGAAATAGTAATAACTGACCTGCTTACCGCAGAAATGTCACGCAAGCTTTCAGATGAGGTTATAGAACAGGCAATCCTTACAAGCAATGCTGACAATATCGACTACATTCCGTCTGATATAACGCTTTCTACGGCGGATATGTTCCTCGCCACAGCGATAGGACGTGAGATGATACTTCGCAGACTGCTTCTTCACAAGGTGTTTGACAGGTATGACTATATTCTTATAGATTGTCTGCCATCACTCGGCGTGCTGGTAGTAAACGCACTGGTAGCCGCAGACGGCGTATTGATACCGGTACAGACGCAAAAATTTGCGCTCAACGGCATTGTTCAGTTTGAAGAGATAATGACGCTGGCGAAAGAGCTCAATCCTACGCTGACACTGTACGGAGTTATCGAAACAATGACTGATAACACACGAATGACAAAAGCAGTTGATGAAGCGTTGACCGAAAGATACGGAAATCTCGTTTTCAACAGCTGTATATCAAAAAGTATTGCGGCGAGCAATAGTACCGCAGAACAGAAAGCAATGACTATAACCTCAAAACTCGGCGCTCAGTATGCGGATCTTACAAATGAACTTATAGAGAGGTGCAAATAAAATGGCTTTTGATTTTTCCAATATTAAAGCAAAAGGAAAGCTCAACGGGCTTTCCTTTTATTCCCCGGTATCAGATAACGACAGTGTGCATGAGATTCCATTAGATCTTATAGATAGCTTTGAAGGTCACCCATTTTCAGTTGTTGATAATGATGATATGGTACAACTCACAGAAAGCGTAAAGCACAATGGTATCATGAATCCGGCGATAGTTCGTGAAAAAGGCAGCGGCAGATACGAACTGATAAGCGGTCACCGGCGCAAAAGAGCCTGTGAGCTTGCCGGGCTTAAAACACTCAAAGCGTATGTAAAGCAGTTAACGGATGAAGAAGCAACTATCATAATGGTTGACAGCAATCTTCAGCGAGAAAAGATATTGCCAAGTGAAAGAGCTTTTGCTTATAAAATGAAATATGAAGTACTTAAAAAAAGTGTTGGCAGACCCGCAACCGATAAATTGTCGCCAGTGGCGACAAAAAGCGGTCGTACCGATGAACAAATCGGAGATATGTTCGGAGAGAGTAAGGACACCGTTCGCAGATACATTCGGCTTACATATCTTATCAAAGAAATCCGTGATATGGTTGATGATGATAAGCTGTCAATCAGAGCCGCAGTTGAAATATCTTATATCGAACCGGCAAAACAAGCTATACTCGTACCGTTTATGCAGAAATATGATGTGACAATCAATAAAGCCGCCGAGCTCAGAGAATTATATGTTATGTAAATTGTTATCGACTATACCGCTCATTGTACTTACGGTATAAATGGACGATAAAACAATATAATTTTTTAATGAGGGTTATCAAAACCATTTATCGTTTATTAAAAAACAAAAATATTTTTGACAACACAGATGAAATAACCCGGTACTTTTACTTCTTTCCGTTTTTCATAATGCTATTTATGGTATTCGACTGTGTGAATTTATGGAAAATCATAACAGCTGTATCGGAAATATCTGCATATATCTTCTCACTCGTAGCCGTTTATGCCAAAAAAAGAGGAGTTAAAGAGCCATTTAGTCGTTATAACAAAAATCTCTGTGATAAAATAATAATGCTTATAGTAATGGCGATTAGTTATAGCTTCATGTATTGGTTGAAATCGGGGGTATTTATGAAAAATTATTTAGAATAAGATAATTGCTTGACTTTTTATCCAAGAGTGTTATAATAAAAAACAAAGAGGGAACCATAGACGGTCGCTCCATTTGGGTAATTGAAAATAATCGCCTTTAGTTAGCAGACCACAAGGCGATTATTTCTTTTTGTTATACGTCAACAATTGAATATTGATAAGAGCTTTGATTATTCAAGGCTCTTTTTTGATATTGTTAAAGCAGTTTGACAAACTTTTAAATTCAAGATATAATAAGGAGCGTAAATATGAAACTTGTGTTTTATTCAATTCTTGTACCGAATACGGTTTATTGGATTACTTATTTTGTGATATGTGAGGTATTAAAAATGGATTCCTTAGTTGGTGCTATCATCGGTTCAGCTGCAACGATATTCGCCGGTATATTAGGTTTAATAGGCGTTTGTATAAGCAACGGAAGGAAAAGCAAAAAATTAAACGACAATCTTGTTAAATTGCAGGATTGCCAAATCGGCGTAAAAGACGGCGAGCTCTCTATAGCAAATCGGCTCGGAGTAACAAACGGCGAAGAAACAAATCTTACGGCACAAAATAAAATTCTCAGGGAAGATCACAAGAATATTAAAATAAATCCTAAATGAAGAAATCAAGAAGAGCATTAATATCGTTGCAGACAACGCAAAGAATACATACAATTTCATTATGAACGAGAGCAATATGAAGAAACAAAGAGAACAGCTATTGGAGAACAATGATAACAGGTGGTCGCAAGCCATTGATGATTTAACGTTGTTTAAAAACATATTAGGAGAGAAAAATCAACTGATTGCTAATTTGTATCAAGAAAAATATGAGTTAATAGAAGAAAACAAGGAACTTAATAAAATAGTTAAGGCGCAAACCCAACAGATAGAAGAGCTGAATGCTAAACTTTATCCTGATACGCAAAGCTACTCTCAAGAACAGGGAATGTACCCGGCACTTTAATTTATAAATTTGAGCGACTGAGTTCAGCTGCTTTGTTAGGCGTTAATAAGGACTACAAAAACTAAAACCTACAAATTGTCGCCAACGGCGGCAATTTTCTTTTGCCCAAACAGAACTTTCAACAGTTGTGACAATTACCAATATAATGGATTAAGATTTGTTTATATTTTCGTTGATAATATGTTTACTATCAAATCAAAATATGATATACTAAAGATAGTAAATACAGCGAAAAAGAAAAGGAGGACAAAATGAAACGTACCCACACCATACTCGCAACAATAACCCTTATCAGCGTAATACTGACCAGTGCTTGCTCGGCAGGCAGTGCAAGCAGCACAACGTCCTCTGCACCCGAAACGGCAGTGACAACTACCGTTCCGGCAGTGACGGGAACAGTGATGGATAGGATTGACGAGCCGAAAGCCGAAGCGACTACAGCTCAGACCACCGCTACTACAGCAGTGACCACCACAAAGCCACAGGAAACAAAGAAAGCTGAAACTACCACTACCACCACAAAAGCGGTAACAACGGCAAAGCCGGAAACGACAACAACAGCAGCAACGACTAAGCCTGCTCCCGAATGGACAGAGAGCAAGGCAAGCGGTACAAAGTACGTCAACACAGACTGCTACAGCAGAAAGAAAGCCGTACTCGGTGCTGAAACGGTAAAGTTGTACAGTGTGAATGACACGGTCACAGTTACGGCTAAGACCGATACAGGTTACTTCAAACTTTCTGACGATAGCTTTATCCACGGCGATTATCTGAGCGACAGCAAGACCGTTATACAGACTACAACGACCGCAAAGAAAGCGGAAACACCAAAGCCTGCGACCACCACCACAAAGAAGCAGGAAAGCAAGCCGGCTGAAACTAAATGGAAGTTCACAAAATCCGACTGTGAGTACATCATAGAAGAATGCTACAAATGGGCTGACAAGAACGGTTATAAGTATAAGAGAGTGAACGAAATTAAATACCCGAACGGCGGTTATTGGGATTACTCAAATGGTGAAGAAGTTTGGGTTGATGTAAAGAGAAACTGCCAATATGGTGAAGTGTATAAAAACAGCAGTTGGGATACCACTTATGAAACTAAGGGTCACCCATACTTTTGGGGATCAGCAAGAAACGAACAAGTGATAAATAAAAATGAAGAAATCATTAGTACAATTACTTTTATGTGCAATGATATTAAGTATTACAATGAAGAAGGATACACTCCAGTTTTAGATTTTACATCATACAGTGAATTTGTTTCATACACAAAAGACAGACCGGGATTTATAGGCTGTTCAAACTTAGTAGACGATGGAACAATAGATTATATTTTGTTTGTGATATATGGCGCATAAAACAAAAACACCACATTTTTTGAGGACTATGTAACAACTGCTTGCAGTTGCTGATATAGTCCTTTTTGTTTGTAGAATTAAGCATCAAGCTTTTTCCGAACAAGATAACGTTCGTTTTCTATTTGATTAATTAGTTGAGAAACTTCTTGATTAATTGTAAGTTCTTCTTTTATCTGCGTAATCAATGAAATGCTGTTTAGAGAAATGTTGTCGAGAATATAAGACTTAAAGCTGGTGGTGGAGTAAATCATAGTGAAAATCTGATATTCTCCGTTATAGCCTTGAAGGATTATATGTAATATTGAATAATTAGGGCTTTTTTCGTTAAATTTATTTAAATTGAATGAAATATATTCCTTTTCAAATTCAACAACAACAATGACTTCGCCTGATTGAAAATAATACCCTCTGTTACCGGAATATTCAGGTGTATTAATTTCATGTGAAAACGCTGTTATATCTATATTGCCGTTGTCAATTGCGGCAAACACAACTTTTTTGTATTCACCGGATATAGAAAGTGGATCAAAGTGTATTGTATAAGGCGTAAGGTTATATCTGAAATTGGGTGTTTCATCGCATACTACATCGTCAACAACAACAGGAGTATCAGCTGATAAAAAATAATTCAAATGCGAATTTTTTATGCTGAATTCATTAGCGATTGTTCCTATCCAAATAGAAATATATAAACTCAATAAAGAGACAAGGAGTGAAGCGAATGCTAATCCATTAGATAACAATTGTGAAGACTTGGCAGTCCCATCGCTTTGTCTTTTATGTAACTTTCTTTTTTTGCTACTCATATTATTACAACTCCTTTATAATGTTATTGTGAGTATTATATCAAACTGCGATATAGTTGTCAACCGACAAATAAATTTTAATAGAAAAAATTCAAAGCTGTCTGAGAAGGCAGCTTTTTTATATATAAAATTAATTAACGAAAGGAAAAAAGAAAATGAAAAAAGTGATTAAAAAACTTGCTTCATTGTTGATGGTAACTGTATTTGTTATCACCGGCACAACATTTCAAATGCTTGCAGGGGCATTGTCCGAAAGTGTTATTAACGGAAAACAGAAACTTTACATTTCATATTATCCGTACAGTTATAACTTTTCGGGAAGTGGTCTTGGAACATCAATTTACGGACAGTTTGTTAAAATCAATGTAGGCTCAGCAAATGGTGAATATGCTTATTGTATGGATGCGGAGGCAGATAGCGGTATAACTGGTACTTCTATTTTTACAGCTGAAGATTTTAATTTGTCTGACTGGGTAAAACGCAATTATACATCTAATCAGATAAAACTAATGAAATATGCTGCGATATACACAATTAAAAACGCATCGGAGACCAAATACGGAGCGACATCTATTTCACGATAAAGAACAGCTCGGGTTCGCCCAAAATACAAAAAATTATTTATCGATTACTACCAATTCTGCAGGTAAATTGGTTATAAAATCTACAAAACCGATAAAAATCGGATGAGTTCAGGCTGATACGGCTTCACCGGTAGCTTTGATAGTCGATGAAAGCCAGTTGAGTGGACAGAATGCTGTTGGTTATACAAATACCGACAACGCGGTTCCGTACTATTGGCACAGCTCAAATAAAAAAGTATGGCCAGTTCAAATTAACAGCATTTCACGTAACACTTTTTTAGTAAAATCGTTACCTGCAGGAACGTATACCGTTACAGAACACGGAAAGAATTCAGACGGCTCGATACCCTATTACACCCGTACAGGCGGTGTCAGCAAGACGGTAACAGTAACAGCAGGCAGCACAGGAACGGTAACGTTCACCAATACCCGTAACACAGGTACAGGCGAGGTTATAAAGACCTGGATCGATACCAACGGTAACGCCATAGCCGCAAGCAACAACGTTGAAAGAAATAAGCAGATATATTTCCGTATCAAAAACGCTGACGGAAAATATATAACTGTCAACGGTACGAAGTACAGCGGCTCATATTCTTTTGCCGGAACAACAACTAAAGCAACATCACTGTATGTTAATCCCGGTACAGGTACTTTCACTGTTTCCGACCTTCCGACCGGAAAGTACACCGTGTATGAGTATGGCTCTCCGGAGGGCTATTCGGTCAACAAAGCATCTCAGACAATTACCATCTCAAGAGATAAAACATCGTCCGTGTCTTTCGTAAACAGCGAGGACAGCGGTACGGCTCAGATAAAGAAGGTATGGCTTTCTGATACTACATTGACCGCTACTCAGATAGCAAACCTCGAAAAGAATGTTTACTTTACTGTCAAGGACGCTAATGGTAAGTATATCAAGGTTACAGGCTCGGCAGGAGCGTATGTTTATGCCGGCACTCAGACTTCCGCAAATAATATGAAACTCAGCGGCAGTAAGTTTAATGTAAGCAAGCTCCCTATGGGAACATACACTGTAACAGAGATTAATAACGCAAGCGGTTACAATCCGAAAACGCAGACAAAGACGGTCACTATCGCCAATAAGGGCGAAACAAAGCGTATCTTTTACAAACAAGTCAACGCCAGTTGTAGTGATAAGAAAGCACTTCTCCGATGAGGACAATCTGACAGAAGCACAGCTCAAAGAACAGTATGCTAAGGTTACTGTAAATCTGCAGGTGCTTGGCTTCGGCGGAAGTGTTTCCTCGAATCCGCCTGTGGGCTACTATGTAGAATTTACGGGTTCAAACGGTAATTACACATACAAGGGCTTTCGTCAACCAAAACATCTGCAACTAATCTAAGCTGAATGAAAACGGCGAAATGACTATATCGTTCGGCACTAACACTGCTCCGTATTACTTAGCTGTCATTGAAACGTACAGCGGTACGGAGTACGATGTTGATAACCGGGACCAGCGTATTGACTTGGGTAACGGTGATCCGAATGCTGTAATCGACCTTGATGACATTGAGCTTGACAATCAGCTTAAGACAGGTTCTGTACAGATTGACAAGCAGTTCCTTAATGAAAACGGTGCTGTAGAAAATATCCCCGATGACAGCTTGCCAAAGTATCGTTCAAGATAATGCACAACGGCAAATATCTTACATTTACAGGTGCAGACGGTATCTACACATATAAAGGCGAGAACAATACCGGTACAGAGTTAAAGCTGAACAAAGCCACATATAACTTTATTGCAAATGAGCTTCCCGCAAGAGAAGAATACACAGTGTATGAGGTAAGCGGCACAACAGGCTACAGCTTCTCTATCGACCCCGTTACGTTTGAAGTAACACCTAACGGCACAGTAAAGAAAGTATTTACTAACAAGGCAATGACGGGTACGATAAGTATTGTAAAGCACAGTGCGGACGGTGTTCTCCGGTTGGCAGTTCCGTGTTACAGGCACAGCCAAGACCGGACAGAGCTACGATCAGACCTTTACTACCGACGCAAAGGGTACAATCACAATAAGCAATATCCGTATCGGCGATTACAAGGTTACAGAGGTCAAGACCGGAAAGACAGTAGGATATATTACCGAGAACAGTAAAGACATTGAAGTCAAGACCGATACTGTAACAACAGTCAATATCGAGAACAAGCCGTATGCGAATATCGTTATCAACAAGGTTGACGCAAAAACCGGCGAAAAGGTAAGCGGTGCTACATTCGGTATCTATACGGACGCTGAATGTGAAATTCCTGCAAAGGCATATACATCGGCTACAGACGATACTCTGACAGACGCTGTAATCACAGAAAGTGCGACAGGCAAGTACACTTGCAATTTCCTTCCGATTGAGAGCAAGAACGGCACAACTTACTATGTAAAGGAGCTTACAGCTCCCGAAGGCTACTATCTTGACACAGACGTACACCCGGTAACGCTTAAAACGGCAAACGCTACTGTATCGGTTAGCAATGAAATCGGAAAATCCAACTTCAACGAATATCCTTACGGTCACGGTGCTGTAATCAAGGAATGGAAACTTGACAATAGTACAGCAGATATGACAGCCGATGAAGTCGCACAGATGAAGGCAGAGCTTGAAAAGAGCCTGTATTTCACTGTAAAGGACAGCAACGGCAAGTACATCACAGCTACAGGTGCAGACGGCGTATACACATATAACGGCGAAAGCACATCAGAATTCAAGTATGTTCTGAAGAACAGCACATTCACAATCGCAGAACTGCCTACCGGTGACTATACGATTACAGAGTATAGCACACTTCCCGATTACACAATCAAGTCGGAAAATCCTGTGAAGATAACTGTAGTCAGAAATCAGACAGCAACGGCAACGTTTGCAAATGAACGTGACACAGGCACAGGCAAGGTTATAAAGGTATGGAAGCAGTTTGATACGATGACAGCCGCTGAACAGGCTGAAATCGAAAAAAATGTATACTTTACCGTAACCGACAGCAACGGTGCTTATCTCAAGGTTAAGGAAAGCAACGGTAGCTACATCTACTGCGGCACACAGAAAACAGAAACAAAATTCGTTCTGAAAAACGGTGCATTTGTAATCGCAGAACTGCCTACAGGTGACTACACCGTGACAGAATTCAGCACACTTTCCGATTACACAATCAAGTCGGTAAATCCTGTGAAGATAACTGTAGTAAGAAAATCAGACAGCAACGGCAACGTTTGTAAACGAGCGTGACACAGGCACAGGCAAGGTTATAAAGGTATGGAAGCAGTTTGATACAATGACAGCCGCTGAACAGGCTGAAATCGAAAAAAATGTATACTTTACCGTAACCGACAGCAACGGTGCTTATCTCAAGGTTAAGGAAAGCAACGGTAGCTACATCTACTGTGGCACACAGAAAACGGAAACAAAATTTGCTCTGAAAAACGGTGCGTTTGTAATCGCAGAACTGCCGACAGGCGAATACACGGTAACTGAGTTTAACAACGCAAAGGACTACAGCCCGAAGCAGCAGACTCAGAAAATAAAAATCACCAAGAATACAGCGGCAGTGCTGACATTTACAAACATCCGTGACACAGGCAACGCAAGTATCGTGAAGAAATGGACAAATCCCAACGGGCTGACAACAGCTCAGAAGGCAGAGCTTGAAAAGAATGTGTACTTCACCGTAAAGAACGCTGACGGTGCATACTTAAATGCGGTATCAAAGAACGGCAAGTATGTATATAACGGCAGTCAGACAGCTGAAGCACGCTTTATGCTGACAAACGGCAAGTTTGAGCTTACAGAGTTGCCGACAGGCAAGTACACGATAACCGAAATCAGCAACGCTGAGGGTTATCTGCCCAAGACGCAGGTCAAGACGATCACGGTAACTAAGGACGCAACTGCAAGTGCAGAGTTTGTCAATAAGGTCATTGTCGGCAATGTCACATTGACAAAGGTCGATGAGGACTATCCCGAAAACAAATTAACAGGTGCTGTATTTACAGTTTACAAGAGCGATAAGAAAACCGTAGTCGGCACAATGAAGGAAACCGAAACAGGCGTGTACAGCCTTGAGGGACTTGTATACGGTGACTACTATGTACAGGAAACAAAGGCTCCGAATATTTCGTCCGTGATGTGAATTTCTACTATTTCGAAATTGTAAATGACGGCGAAACCGTAGAAGTTTCCAACGATGAGCTTGGCAAGGGTACGTTTATCAACTCGCCTCAGAAGGGTGAAATCAAGATTGTAAAGACATCGTACAACAATAAGGTTGAAGGCTTCAAATTTGAGGTTTCCGGTACAACATACACCGGACAGACTTTCAAGAAAACATACACAACTGATAAGGATGGTATTATAAGAATAACTGACCTGAGAGCAGGCGAGTATACCATTCACGAAGTCAAGGATTCTGCTTCGGCAGGCTATCTATTACCTGAAGATAAACAGCTGACGATCGACCGTGACGGTGCAATGCTCGTTGCCAAAATGCACAACGATAAAATACCTGATAATCCTCCGACAGGTGCAGGCGAGGACGGCTTTATGCAGACGGCAGTTATTATCATATCAATGGTAATGATGAGTGCGGCTGTTGTGCTGGTGTTCCCGTTATCGAAGCGTAAGAGAAAACGCTAAGCAGCATTAAAATTTTATTGTCACCGGGCGGCAGAAAAGCTCTGCCGCTTATAATATGATTTTCATTTTTCTTCAAGTACAGAATTATAACGAAAGGATGTGATTCCCATGCAGATATAAATTGTCGCCACTGGCGACAATAAAAATCAACATATTTGTCAGAGCGTTAACCGCTCTTATTTTTTTATCTGAAAGGAATATTATTATGAAAAAAGCAAAAGTGCTTGCAACATTTCTTGTTGCGCTTATAACCGTAACAGCTGCTCTCAACTGTATGCTTTGCTGCCGGAAGTGCCGACGTAGCTGGTGCCATTACAAGTACATGGGACGGCATGAAAGGTCAGATTAAGACAATCGTAAATGATGTGGTGTTCCCTATACTCGATGGCGTACTCGGTATTTTGTTAATTGTATTCATTACAAAAAGTGCTATTTCCTATAAGCGTAACGGCGAATTTGATATAATAGCACCGGCTGTATGCCTGGGTGGATTGCTATTTGTTCTTACTGCACCCCTTTATATTTGGAACATCATTCCGTGGTAATGCTTGCAGCAGTATTAAATAATTCAATATTGAAAAAAGGCTTTTGGGTATAATAGCTCACAAGCCTTTTTCCTTTTTGAAACAGAAAGGAGTCAGAAATGGCAAAATACAGACGTATTACCGAAGAACAGCGAACAACCGCAAATTCAACGGATCTGTACAGTTTTCTCACGTCACATGGCGAACAATTACAAAGACATGGCAGCGGATATAAGCTTGTATATACTGAAAACGGACAGAAGCATGACAGTATAACCATTAACGGAAATCAGTGGTATGATCATAAAAATCAGATTGGTGGCGGTGCTATAAAATTTGTCGAGAATTATTACGGTTCTTCTTATCCTGAAGCTGTAGAAATGCTATTAGGGTTTTCATCAGTTCCTTCATCAAATATAACACGAGTATCAAATGTTAATACGCAATTACCGATTAGAAAGGAATTTAAGTTACCGAAAGCCAACAGCGATATGAAACGAGTTTTTGCATACCTAACAAAAACCCGGCACATATCAGGCGACATTGTTTCTTTTTTTGCTCATAAGAAGATGATCTATGAAAGTCTTGAATATTACAACGATAAAACTACAGGTGAACAAAAAGAAACGCACAATGTTGTGTTTCTCGGCAGAGATAAGGAGGGTACTGCCAAGCAGGCTAATAAACGCTCGATTGCCACATACGGCAAAAGTTTTCGCATGACAGTCTCCGGATCTGATACTAATTTCAGTTTTTGCCATATCGGCACTGATGATATGATATTAGTCTTCGAAGCACCGATAGATATGTTGTCATTTATAACGTTATATCCGGCTGATTGGCAAAAGCATAGCTATATAGCTCTTGACGGTATTTCAGAGCGTTCGCTTCTTCAGGCGTTGTCAGACTATCCTCATCTTCAGCATGTAGTTTTATGTACGGACAACGATGAAGGCGGAATAGACGCTGCCGAACGAATACGAGATATACTTTATTCAAAAGGCTATCAGCATATCGGACGGGCAACTTCACAGGCAAAAGACTGGAACGAAGACCTTAAACATAATTATGGCGAAGAATATATTCCGGCAAATGTTCACCCGCTGAAAAATGCTGTTGCTAATGTTGTAGATGAAATCGAGCCGCAAAATGATACATTATCACCCGGATTTGAAGATTTGCTTGCAGAAGGACTGTATACCGATATAGCCGCTCTTGCACTGGATCATAGTGTTCAAACACTGAAACTTGATGATTCGACGATTGACTATACCGCTATGTATGAAAAACTAGCCAATCGTATCAATAAAGATTTCAGAGCATATAGAGAAAAAGGTAAGCCGCAAACAAAAATCGAGCAATTGACCGAACAAATTAAATGTGCATTTAAAATAGGAGAAACCGACACGTGTAAAAGCGTTGCAAAACGTTTCTATGAAATAGCGCAAACAGCAGTATCGATTGAAGCAAGCATGACTCTTGAAATGCAACAGGCACAATCGGAAATCATTGCTGAAACTGCCGTTATGACGATGGGAGGTTGATAATATGCAACAGTATGTATTTATAGTTATTATAGCAATTGTCTTTTTGGCTATGATAATATTCGCTGTTATAGGGAAGAATTACAGCCTTGACAAAATCAAGGCTCGCAAGGTCGGTAACGGACAGCACGGAACCGCTCACTGGGCGGAACACAAGGAAATTTCACAAAACTTTTCAATTCTAAAATATGAGCCGCAATTATGGCGTATGGGTGCTTGCAGACCAACAATTGACGGAACAATAGTCGGTTTTGAAAAAAAGGGGAAAGATACATACGCATTGATTGATACAAGTGATGTACATACATTGATGATTGCAGCTGCAGGAACAGGTAAAACCACATTCTTTCTTGAACCTAACATTGAATACTGCTGTGCGGCAGGTATGAGTTTTATAAGTACTGATACAAAAGGAGATATATACAGAAATTGCGGTTATGTAGCCGCAAAACGTTACGGTTATAAAATATCAGTGATAGATCTGCGGAATCCGCTTAAATCAGATGGATTTAATCTGTTACATCTTGTAAAAAAATATATGGATGAACACAAAAATAATCCTTTGAATATCAGCGCAAAAGCCAAATCAGAGCGATACGCAAAAATCGTTGCCGACAGTATAATTGCCGCCGATGGTGACAAATACGGAGCAAACACATACTTCTATGATGCTGCAAAGGGATTAATAGCAGCCCTGATTCTGATTATTGCCGAATACGGAAATGACAAAGAATGTCATATAGTGTCCGTGCTGAAACTGATGATAGAGTTGTTAGAAGCAAAACCACAGAAAAAGTCACAACTTAAATCGGAAACATACTTTGCTGATCTGATTAAATTGCTACCGCCGGAACATAAAGCAAGATGGTTATCAGGTGCGGCGATTAACAATGCAGATCAAGCAGCACTCTCGGTCATCTCTACTGCCCTGTCACGTTTAAATTCACTCATTGACACAGAAACCGAACAGATTTTATGCTTTAACACAGCAATCGATACTGAAACACTCTGTAAAGAAAAATGTGCTGTATTTATTGTACTTCCCGAAGAAGACAGAACAAAGTATGTAATTGCTAATCTGATTATAGAACAAATCAGCCGAGAAATATACCATATTGCCGATGAAAACGGCGGTCATTTAGATAAACGTATAATGATATATTTCGAGGAGTTTGGTACAATGCCGCCAATAAGCGGAGTTGAAGCAATGTTCTCCGCCCTGCGCTCACGTTCAGTGTCTATCGTTGCAATTATACAATCTTTCGCACAACTTGAAAAAAACTATGGAAAGCAAGGGGCTGAAATCATCGTTGATAACACACAACTAATGCTGTTTGGCGGTTTTGCTCCCGGTAGTTCTTCTGCCGAAAAGCTATCAAAAGACCTCGGGAAGCAGACTATTCTGACAGGTAGTATTTCTAAAGGCAACGGAGGCAAAAACAGCGGTCACCAATCTCAGCAATTACAGATGACGGGACGAGAATTAATTACAGCCGATGAGCTGAAGTGCTTGCCAAAAGGAACATTTATTTGTACTAAAACAGGAATTTCGCCGTTCAAAGTGCAGCTTCTGTTTTATGAAAACTTGGCATACGCTACGATGAAAAGCTGAACGCTGAGATTAAAGAGGTTAAAACAGTATATTATGTTGATCGAAAATCGATTAGCAAAGTAATTAAAAAACAGCATATCGATGAGCAGGAGAATGAAATGAATAA
>VOFB01000688.1_pt1 | contig 22000 bp, 34 predicted proteins | sample 5384141 | NCBI WGS metagenome assembly VOFB01 (sample SAMN12384721, study PRJNA508395) | human gut metagenome | isolation source: healthy gut A | host: Homo sapiens | reverse complement strand
GAATCAACGAAGCCTTTTCAGCTTCTCCCTCGACCTCGCCAAAACCTGCAATAGTCTTTTCGCCTGGTCGATAAGCGCAGCCGCATGGGCACCATCATAGAAGCACGAAAGCACCAGGGCAAAGTCGAGCGGCGCAATTTCGCGCTCGAACGAGAAAAGCGTAACCGTAAGATAATCGATTCCGTCTGGGTCGTGTTCGATGTCGCCTACCACATAGTCGAATTCGTCACCACGAATTTCTTCAGCCACGGCATGTTTGGCATATGCGCTACGTAGCCATTTTCTATGGAAGCATCAACGGCGAACGAAAATAGCGAAAATCGAGAAGTCATTTCCCGTTTCAACATTCTTCACCAGGGTTTTTCGCGACGAGCGCTTCCGATTGCGATTCTTCATCGGCCTGCAACACCGCGAGCGGCTTGCCGCCATTCACCACTTCCTGCACCGTGACAACCGCACTGGGCCACATTCGCGGCGCTTTGCCAATCGACAAGCGACTCGCGCACATCCGTTCCGAACAAAGGGCCCGTTTGCAGAGCCAGCGGCAACAGCCCATTTTTATCAACAAAGGCGAGGTCTTCTATGCCAGTTTGCGGCGCAGGGCGCGGCATGGCCTGTCAGGGTCGTGAAGCGTTCGGCTGCATTCGCCGGCACGAACTCGAGGCACGGCGACTCGCCTTGCGCCAAACGAACATTGTGCACGGGAATCCGGCCTTGCGGAGTTTTCAGTTGGTCAATTACGTTCATATCAAAATCCAACGATCGACGGTATCGTGCGATTATTTTACCCCGTTTAAGCGTTATTTTCGGGAAGCAACCTAGCTCCAAACCATCCGAGACGCACCTCCAGTAAAGCCTAAACACGAACTGCGAGAGGCTGCCCGCAAAGCCGTGCAACGCTCCGCAGACCAACTCTGACAGGATGCGCTTTGCCTGCAGTGCATAGGGCCTTGGCTGCAAGGCACGCCCATGCTTTCGCCGCAGCGACTCTTCATTCACTCAATCCGCAGCGCGATAAGGTCCCGCTACTGCGAAGGTATTTGGCCCGAACCAGAGAAACCCATGGGCGCTTCGATGGCAACCGTATCGCCGACTTTCGCAAGGCTGCCGTCACTCGGAGCGACCAGAATCTCACGCCTTCCGTATGCATAGCTGCCCATTTGGTAATCCTCCGTCGCAAACACCAGGCCTTCGCTTGCGATATAGAAATGGGAGCATCCGTCAAGCGGGTTTTCGACATCAACGCCACTTCCCAGCGCAGGGCTCATCAAGCACATATTCGTGATATCCTCACGACTGCGTTCGTGCTCAGAATATCGCTCGGATCGGTGGCGAGATACGCAGTGACTGCATCGGCAACGGCCGATTTTGCCTGTTCGGGAGTGAGGCCAAACGCCGATACTGGGTCGATGGGATCGCCCGTTTCCAAACTGTAAGCGCACCCGTTACCGTCGTCGAGCCATGCGGACCCCATCCCGTATCGTAGCGTTGATCGCGCACGCATACGATGTCGTTATCGATATACGTCAGCGTGATAGAGCGATACTGGCATATGAACACGATGGCGCCTCCCATGTCTTCCGCGGCATCGGGGGCCGCATTCGTCTTCTCGACATCGGAGCGCATGGATTCCTCGAGGGCGGCGTTGATTTTATCGACCGCGTCGCTTTTGCGTCGAGGCCTCTATGTGCGGGTAGTACCACTTCTGCGCCTCGCGTTTGCCCGGCGCATCATATGGATCGACTGGCACGCTCACGTCCATCGAGCGAGTTTCAACCGAATATGTGATTTCCTCGGGCGCTTCGACGGTTTCTTCGGGCGCTTCGACGACCTGCTCGTTTTGGTTCTGCTGTGCGGGGAGCCACACGTCGGTGTAGACGCGGTAAGCGGCATATGCCGTGCCCGCAGCAAGAGCCATGGCCAGCGTGACCAGCACGACCATAGGAACGCGGCGACGCGAGCGATGTTTCGTAGCATTCACCGCACCACGCAACGTTTCAGGACGCTTTGGCGAGGGGTTGTTTTCAGGCGACGAAGGCGCGCCGAATGCGCCGGCCCCGCATGACTTTTTCAGGCTCATCCGCAAAAGCAGCGCTTTCGAGCGAGAGCCGTCGGACGAATGGCCGACTGGCGACGCGCCGTGCCTGTCTACGCCCGCTGCTTCTGCCGCACCCGCAGCCACGACGGCCTTCGCAGGCGGCTGCGGCGCAGCGGCTTCCCCGGACGAAGCTGCGGGCGCGACAGCCTTCGCGGACGTACCATTGGCTCGACGCCCTTCGCAGGTACGGCAACGGACGCAGCAGCCTTCTCGGACGAAGCGGCCGATTCGGCGGCCTTTGCGGATGACGCTGCCGACGCGGCGACCTTCGCCGACGCGGCAACTGGCTCGACGACTGGCGCGGTGACCTTCGCGGGCGCAACCGCCGACGCGACGCCCTTCGAGGGCGTGGTCGCCGACACGGGCGCAACAACCGCTACTGGCTTTCCGCAGTTCATGCAGAACCTTGCATCACGGGAAGCTTCGTGCCGCATTTCGTGCAATACATGCTTGTCGCCCTTCGCTTGGATTTCACTTCTTCTCGCGCCCGTATTGTAAGCCCGATACGACAGGAAACCGCACAAAACAACATCAGGCGCGCGTGCCTACACGATTTTTTTACCCGCTTTTATTCCCCTTTTCAGGGCGGCAGCCTTTGATTATTCTTTCACTATCAAAATAACGCCCAAAGAAACGGGGAACCATGTATTGCAGCCATTGTGGAGCAGAAAACAAGAACGCGGCTCAGTATTGTCGAAATTGCGGAAACGCATTGAACGCAAGCTCATATCCAGACGGCGCCCCCTCGGCATTTGAGCAGGAAATCGCCGCAAGCAAAAAGGCCGCCAGAGCGTTGCGCAGTTTCTTCGCGCGTTCAGGCTCACGTTGCGCTGCAAGCAAAAACTACAATGACCTCGGCGTCCATTGTGCGCAAATGGAAACGCTCGAACGCCAGCGCGCTGACTTCGAGAGAAGGATGAAATCACCTGCGCTTCTCGTTGTAGGTTGCGTGCTTACCGCGCTCGGCATTGGCCTGATCGTCTCGTTCGTCTCCTACATGCAGGAGCATGCCAGCGAAGTCAGCATCATTGAAAACCCGACATTCGCCGATTACGTCGACAATATCGTTGCGCTGCTGTTCCTTGGATCGCCCCTCATCATTGGCGCCATCCTTATTGCCATTTTCTTCATTCAGAAAAACTCGCGCGCCGAAAAATCGCGAGAAATTCGATAGCCAGTATGCTCAGGCGAAAGCAGCAGCCCAGACTGCCGCCAAAGAGATACGACGCAACTACGAGACGTTTCCGAACCACCAACTTATAGCGTTCAAGTATGCCAACCCGTGGCTGCTCGACGCGCTAGCGCACATCGTGGCCGATGGCAAAGCAAACACACTCACCCAGGCAATTCAGTATTTCGAAACGAGTGCTATCAACAAGAAATGAAGGGCATTGCAAACGCAAACCTCTATGCGACGCAAGAAACGCTCGAGCGAACAAAGTCCATTCAACGCCAACTTGCGTATATCGGCGTCACGAGCACCATTGGCGCAATTGGGGCATGGCGCAAATAGCAATCGAGGCGCACACGCCTCGATTGCGAGAGAGGCTACGGGGAAAGCAATTGAACGAAGATTCATCCGTTTCAATTGCCTCGAGTCCGCCTTACGACTTCTTCATGACCTCGGTTTTGCACTTCGGGCACACGATGCGCATCGTGCCCTTGTCGCGCGGAATAGAAAGGATTTGCCCGCACCCTTTGCAGCGGAAGTATTTCGTGGTCTTGCGATTGACGTACATGGTGTCGAGCATGTTCCCACCAACGCTTTGGCTTCGCCGATGCCGCGAGCCACTTTTGATTCTCTCTATCTCGCACGGCAATATTCTTGGAATAGCAGCGCACGCAGCATACGATGAGCAGGACAAACGACATCCACGAAAGCACGCGCCATCAAACAGGATTTCAAGCACCATGCAAATCACGGATGTCACGAGCAACGCAACATTGAAATTATCCATGCCGCGACGGCCGACCATGAAAGCGCCGATTTTATACGGCAATTGCGCGAAGAAGTTTTTCATGAGCGTCTTCCCTCATATGCAGATATTTGAACAAGTAAGAGCATAGGTATTTACGCGCCGGTGATCGCAGGCTGTTGAAAAGCCGTCACCGGCGCGCGCCGCATGCGACGAAACCGCCATATTCCACCGCGCGGCAACCCACGTCGCATGAAAACGCACGAAGTGCGTACCCTTTGCGCCAGATGCCAGCAAGAGAAAACAATCGCTTTATAAAACCCCAGGTCATTTACCGCCAATTCAAAGATTGGCCTAGAGCTTCCAAACAGGGTACGCACTTCGTGCGTTTTTTCTGCAATGACATTGCGAGCTTTGCGGCGCAAGACGGCGTTCCATATGAAAAAAAGCCGCCACCCAAAATGGTGACGGCTTTCGAAGGGCCAGATGTTCCCTGGAACATCTGGCCCACCTGAAAGAACAGATAAACCAGCGCTTACAGCGTGCGCAGGTTGACCTCTTTGAGCTGACGGGTCGTAACCTCGTTCGGGGCGCCGGTCATGGGATCGGCCGCCGAGCTCGTCTTCGGGAAGGCGATGACGTCGCGGATGGAATCTTTGCCAGCCAGCAGCATGACCAGGCGGTCGAGACCAATAGCGATGCCGCCATGCGGGGGCGCCCAAGCTCGAGCGCATGAATCAGGTGGCCAAACTTCACTTCCATATCTTCATCGTCGACGCCGCAGCGCTTCAAAACGCGCTTCTGCAGCTCGGCGTTGTGAATACGAATGGAGCCGCCGCCAGCCTCGAAGCCGTCCATGACGATGTCGTAGCTGTAGCTGCCGCACGCCATGGGGTCGGTCTCGATTTTATCCCAATCGGACTTCGGAATCATCGTGAACGGATGATGCTCAGCCGCGTACTTCTTGGTTTCCTCGTCGTACTTGAACATAGGGAAATCGACGACCCACAGCAGCTTGTGGCCCATCGCGCGGAATGTTCAGGGCCTCGGCCATGTGCAGGCGCAGGGCGGAAAGCACAGCGTTCGCGATATCGAACGTGTCGGCCGCGAACAGAACCAGGTCGCCCGGCTCGACGTTCATGGCTTCCTATCTTCGCGTGAACCTCGTCGCCCAGGAACTTGATGATGGGGCTCTTCTCTTTGCCGTCGGTGGTGTAGGCAATCCAAGCCATGCCCTTCGCGCCATTGGCGGAAGCGATGTCGGCCAGCTTGTCGATGTCGCCACGGCTCCAGTCGCCAGCGCCCTTCGCGTTGATGGCCTTCACGATATTGCCAGCCTCGACAGCCTTGGCGAATACGCCGAAGCCGCAGCCACGCACGATCTCGGTAAGGTCAACGAGCTCCATGCCAAAGCGGATGTCGGGGCGGTCGCAACCAAAGCGGTCCATGGCCTCTTTCCACGGCATGCGCTGCAGCGGGAATTCGTGCTCGACGCCAGCGGCCTCGAGAACTTCCTTTAAACACACCTTCCATCATGTCGATGACGTCGTTCTCCTGAACGAACGACATCTCGATGTCGACCTGAGTGAACTCAGGCTGGCGGTCGGCGCGGCTGTCCTCGTCGCGGAAGCAGCGAGCGATCTGGTAGTAGCGCTCGATGCCGCCCACCATGAGCATCTGCTTGAACTGCTGCGGGCTTTGCGGCAGCGCGTAGAACTTGCCCGGGTTGGGGCGAGACGGAACCAGGTAGTCGCGAGCGCCTTCGGGCGTGGAGTTCGCCAGGATCGGCGTTTCGACCTCGAGGAAGCCGCGCTCGTTGAGGGCCTTGCGCATAGCCTGAGCCACGGTATGGCGAAGCTTGAGATTCTTGTACATCTCGGGACGGCGGATGTCCAGATAGCGCCACTTCATGCGCGTGGTCTCGTCCGTCTCGATGCCGTCCTCGATGGAGAACGGAGGCGTGACCGAGGTGTTCCAGCACCTCGATGCCGCTGGCGAGCACTTCAATCTCGCCCGTCGCCATGTTCGGATTCACGGTGCCTTCAGCGCGAGCGCGCACTTTGCCCGTGATTTTCAGCACGAACTCGCGGCCGAGATGCTCGGCAACGTGGAATTCCTCTTCGGAAACGCAATCGGGTCGATCACGATTTGCGTGTAGCCCTCGCGGTCGCGAAGGTCGCAGAAGATAAGGCCGCCGTGGTCGCGGTTGTGCCACACCCAGCCAGTGAGAGTGACCTGCGCGTCGACATCGGAGGCACGCAGCTCGCCGCACGTGTGGTCGTGCATGCAATACTCGTTGATGAATTCGGTCATCGGTTTATAGCTCCTTGCGAAGTGAAACTAATCGCTCAAACTGGGCTATTGTAGCGCAGGAAGCCCATGCGGCGAAAGGTCGCGACGCAATTTACGCTTCTTCGACACCTTCCGCATCGGTCGAAGCCGCCTCCGACGCCTCGATTCGCTCACATGCGGCGAGCGTTTCAGCGTAATCGGCCTGATAGGCTTCGATTTCCGCAGAAAGGCTCGCGAGGTCAGGTTCGAAAGCTCTGCGGCACGCGCTTCTTCGCAAGACGCGAACCCGCCATCGGAAAGAGCCTGGTCAAGCTCGCGTTTCGCCGCATCGGCAGCGCCTTTGCGAATGCCGCGCTGCGTGCCGCACGTCAAAATGAGGGCGCGCTGCGCTTCTTCGCGGTCACAGTCGCCTTGCTCGATGGCGATCGCCCTCTGCCGTTCATGCTCGACCATCTCGGACAAAATGCCATTCAGCTCATTTTGCTGGCCTTCGTAGTAATGCGCGCGCTTAGCAACTTCAGCTGCGGCACGGGCCCTCGCAAGCACGGCGCCTTTTTCCTGCATTGCGGGCAACTCGGCAACAAGTTCCTGCAAATGCTCGAACAATTCCTCGTCGTTCATAGTCATGCGATTCCTTTCATCGCACGTAAGTCTAACAAAAGGGCCCGCCAAGCGGCGGGCTGGGAGGTGTTCCTATAGTTCTGTCAAGGGGGATTCGCCCTTTCGACGGGCGTTTTTGGCAATGCTGACGCAGGCCCGGCAGGGCCTGCGATCTCCGGCGGCCGTTAGGCTGCGTACGGAACCTTGTCCCTCATGATCGCGTAAATCACCTTGAGCCGCTTCCTCGCAACGGCTTTCAGCGCCTTGCCGTGCGGCATTCCCCTGTCGCGGCAGCGCGCGTAGTAGCCGCCCCATCGGTTGCGGCTGCGCGCAAGGCAGTTGCAAGAGAATATGAGCAGGTTCTTCAGCCTCTTGTTGCCCTGCCGCGACGCGGACACCGACGATATCGACGTGCCGGACCGCCTGTTGCGCGGCGCGAGCCCGCAGTACGAGGCGAGCCTGTCGTGGCCCGCGAAGTCGGCTATGTCTATGGATATGACCAGCTCGGAGGCCGTTCGCGGCCCTATGCCGGGCACCGTGAGCAGGCACCTGTACGTCTCGTCGGCGGAAAGCAGCGCCGATATCTCGGAGGTCAGCGACTCGATCTCGGCGGCGTTCTCCGATATCCTTCGCGCGAGCAGCCGGACGGCGCGGTCCTCGCAGGCGACGGCCGCCGGGTGCGGCCTGCTCGACGATCCGACGGATTCGACCAGCGCAGCCACCTTGGCGCGCCTGCAGCCGCGCGTGAGCGCCCCGACGGCCTGCGGCGAGGCCTCGGATATCGACCACGGGCCGCCGACGGCGGCCATGAGCTTGAGGGTCGCCGGGTCCGAGAGGTCGGCTTGCGCCTCGAATTCCGGGCACGATTCGAGCAATATGCTGCGGAGCCTGTTCTTGCTGCGCGTGTTCTCGCAGGTCAGAAGTCCCTTTGCGCGGCGAGCGACCTGGCGGCCTCTATCTCGGGCGGCCTGTCGGCCACCGCAAGCAGCGCGTCGGGTATGCCCAGCGCCGTCTTGGCTATGACCATCGCGTCGCGCTCGTCGGTCTTGGCGTCTCCGGCGAACAGCTTCGAGGCGCCGTGCGCGGCGAGCCCGGGCAGGTACGCGCGCGGCATCCCGGCGAGCTTGGCGCGCGAAAGCGCGAGCGAGCCGATGTTGCGGACCTGGTCGACGACGACCAGCGCGCCCGGATACTGCGCGTAGAGCCCGTCGATGGCGTCTTCCCTGTTGGGAATGGGCCCGCTTGCCAGGAGCTCGCCCTCGCGCGTGACGACGCACGCCCAGTGCGCCGATTTCCCGACATCGAGCCCTATGACGATTCTCGGCCTGGTGGGTGGTGCCATGGTGGTATCCTCCAATCGTCAGGCCGATCGGAAGCCCTCCCCTCGACACCCACATTACCTGGCCGTGGCCCCCGGGCCCGGCAGTTTCCTATCAGTCGTTCGGAGCGGCGAGCGTCCTCGGTGGCAACACCTCCCGGGCCCTCGAGGGGCAGGGGCAGACGGCCATCCGGGGACGCCCGATCGGCGGCCCCTCGGGGCTTGGCCAAACTGTAGGCCATGCGCCGAATGATCGCCACCGAAGTTCATCGATGGCTTACAAGCTGCATCTCGCTCACATGGTCAGCCGACGGCTCGTTTGTGTTCCTACTGCTCCTCGTAGACGCCCGCGAGCTGTTCGCCGAGGCACTGCCCTCGACGAGGCAGCGGCCATGGCTGTTGCCCTGAACGTTGATCGGGTAGTCGTACGCGTACATGTTGCCCGAGCAGTTGCCAATGGCGTACAGACCCTTGATGGGCTCACCCTCGGCGTTAACAACCTCGAAGTTGTCGGAAATCGCGATGCCGCCGACAACAGCGAGCAGGCCAGGGGCAACCTTTGGTCGCGTAGAAGGGGCCCTGCTCGACGGGGAACAGGAAGTGAGATTCCTTGAAGAAGTCAGTGTCTTCGCCCTTCTTGCAAATCTCGTTGTAGCGCTCGATGGTCTTCTTGGCCTCGTCAACGTCGACGTCGAGCTGCTTGAGCAGTTCGTCGATGGTGTCGGCGACCTTGTAGTTGTCGGGGGTCTTCTCGACGCCTTCCTTCACCGTCTTGGCATGGGAAGCGGACGCATCGGCCGCCGTGGTGCCCACAGCGCGGAACGAATCCCAGAACATGCCGCCGCCGAACTCGAGCGACGCGGTGTTGTCGGCCTCGAAGTTGGAGTCGAAAATCGACCAGCAGTGGTCGTCGCCGCCGTTGACCATAGTGCCGACGCACTTGCCCTGAACCCAGGTGGCCTCGTTCATGAAGCGCTTGCCCTTGGGGTTCACGAACAGGAAGGGACCATGGTACATAGCCGCAGCTTGCGGGTGCATCATCGTGGGCCACGGGCCGTCCTGGAGGTGCCGCCGACCCATGCGGCCCATGTTGTGGCCGTCGCCGGTGTTGCCCTGGTCGGAGCACAGGCGGGTCATAACCTTGTTCGCGATGGGGCGAACTCGTTGATGTACTCGTCGTTGTAGCTCACGTCGCCGGTGGCGAGTACGACGCCCTTGGAGGCGTTGTACTGCACGTACTGCCCTCTTCATTCTTGCAAATAGCGCCGGTGACTTCGCCCTTATCGTTGGTAACGAGCTGCTGAGCAGGCATGTTGTACACGAGCTCGAAATTGCCCGTCTCTTCAGCCTTGGCGATGAACAGGTACTCGATGTAGGTCGCGATGGAGATTGCCTCATTTTCCTTGGCGAGGTTGCCGCCGAAGATCATGTGATAGCAATCGATCTCGGGGTGCACCGTTGAATTGGAACCAACGGTGACCATGCACTTCGCGCCATCGGACTCAGCAAGTCGAGCAGCCAGTTCATGCAGCGCTCGCTCTCGCGGAACCACTGGCAACGAGGGACTCACGGCAGCGGCTGCCGCACGTGAAACCCAGCGCTCCATTTCGATGGACTTGTCGAAATGGATGTCGAGCGCGTCGAGCGCCTTCGATGCGATAGCGCCCGTACCGCCAACGCCGTGGCCGTTGGGCACGCCATCTTTCTCAACCAAAGGTGACCTTGACGCCGTTCTGCGCAGCGTTCAGAGCGCAGCAGGTTCCCGAATAGCCGGCGCCAATAACGAGCACCTCGGTTTCGACGGTTTCGGCGATATCGGTGATGGCCTCGAGGCTACCTCCCACGTGTGCTTCTTCTCGCCAGCGGCAGCGTCCAGACTTGCTGCTCGAGCTCGACGAGCCGCCCGCCGGGCTGCAGCCAAACATGCCGAGCGCCGCCACGCCAGCGGCAGAAAGCGTTGCGCCCTTGAGCAGATTGCGGCGAAAATGCCCTTCTTCAATTCTTCCATAGTTCCCTCTAATGGAATTTCTTGGATGCCGCGCCCGAGACCGCTTCAAACGCCACGGCAAGCCGCGCAGGCCCAAGACCGCGCAGGCGTATTTCATGGCTTTGCGAAGACGCGCCCTCCCTGACGCTTGCATCTGCACCCTCCTGGATGCGATGCGGTCACTATAGAAGCGAGATAGGGCGCGACGCACCACATATTATGGGTTGTTTATTGTTTTACCTGGTAGGGAGCTTGTTTAATTTCACATTATCAGGGTAGTAACCCATGGAATCCAGGGCTGAAAAACAAGACAACCCACCTCGTTTCTTCAAGATGGGTTGAGTTTTCTTGGATATGAAGGACGGCGGAAAGACTAAAGGCGGGCTAATTTAAAAGATCGATGAGCTCTTGCTTCGAGTGGATTCCGAGTTTGCGATAGATGCTTTTCGTATGCCCGCGCACTGTGTTTTCCGAAATGTAGAGACGGCGAGCAATAGTCGCAACGGTGTTCCCATGCCGCATCAAATCGGCGACCTCGCACTCGCGAGCAGAAAGCGGGTCGGCAAGACCAAGCGAAGAAACACGCTCTTCAAAGGGGAGGTCGGCGACTCATCGGTTGGCGTCATGGGGGCAGCGTCATTTGAGCGGCGAAGAGGGGGCCGAGGGCTTTTTCTTCACACTGTTGAACATCACGCGGTGCCTCTTTGCTCGACGGCTCCTTCTGAACGCATTGGCCCCCTTCAACCACGCTCGCGCCTTGAACCGGAATTCCTCAGATTTTGTCCGAACGACGTTTTCCGCAATGGATTCCCCAGAATCGCGTTCACCTGAACCAGACTGGGGAGCCGCGGTTATTGACCGACGCACATCGCTTCTATTGCGACCAAGCGACGCCAAAAGAGCGCCGCCGTAAGCACATACACGCACACGAACAGCACGTGAACCACGAGCGTGAAATCGAGCACCGTATGCGCAGCGGCAACCTGCCCACCGAATCGCCCAAAAGCAAACTCGCGAGCGTGGGGGCTACGCACAGCGCATACACAAGCGACGAGTCGATGGCCTTGCGGCTTGCATACGCCGCGCACGTAATGAGCAGCAACAGATTCACCACCTCGAAGCCGAACATGGTAAATACCGAAACCGCGCCAAGCCATTCAATGCCAAAGAACGTGGGCAACAGGAACACGCCAGTGATGAGCGGAAAGAGGACCTGATACACGCGCAGCATGTCGAAGCCACGCTCGGTGAATAGCTCGATGGCCGCAACCACAAGTGTGGCACAGCTCATGCCGAGCATGATGCCCTCGAAAGAGCCGAGGTTGCCCTGCGGAACCACGTAGCCAATCATCTTCCACACAAAACCGATGGCGCACACGCAAAACACGGGGCGCGCCATATCGCGCAGCAACATGCGGCGACGCTCGCGAGTGAGGGGCTCCGCTTCATAGGGGAACGACCTCAGCAAGGCTTTTGCGCAGCGTCCAAGCGCCAAGCGCGGGCAAGACGATGACGCCGCAAACCACGAGCCACTCCGTCGGCAAGAAGCCAATGGCGATGCACAGCACAACCGAGCACAGCGCAGAAAGAGGGATATAAACCGTGGTCCGCGAGGTGCCTTCTGACGCATAAAAGCTTTGCCACATCACGAAAAACGCGCCCTGCGAAGCTCCTACCAGCACCGATGCGATTACGACCGAGGCAACCGAAAAATCGGCCAAAAAGAATGCAAGATAGTACAAAAGGGACCCTGCCGACAGAGCGATGCCCGCGATATACGCCGACTCGGGAGAAAACGCCTTGCTGCCGCGACGGACCGAAAGCGTCGCCGCCGCCACGACGGCAACGATGGTCGAAAGTTGCTTTCCCACGGAAAAGCCCGTGCTTGCAAACGCGAGCTCATCGGCAGGAGCCATGAGCGCGACGAACGTGACGGCCCAAAAAGAAGCAGAAGCCCAAATGGTGCCACTTCAATCCTTTGACGATACCCCTCGCCTGCGCAACGGACATGCGCGCCTCCCTATATCTTCTCCCAGAAAACTGCCCCATGATAGCAAAAAACCGGCCCGCACGGCTGCGCAACCGGTTTCGACGCGTCTTTGAGCAGGCGCAATTGCCGCCCTGGAAAACAAAATGGGCCAGGGAGATTCCCCGGCCCATACAAAATCCGTTTCACGCTGATCGCAATCGAGCAGTGCTCGACAAATGTCACTTTCGCAGCCCAGGTCAGCGAGCGGCAAGCTGGCGAGTCGAATTGGCTCGAAAGAGAAGCGACGCGTAGCAGCGCTACGCGAGCGACGATCGAGAGTCGCACGCGAATTGCCGCAGCAAAACAAAAATCGCTTCCGCAAGCAACGTCAGCGAGCATGGGTTCTGGCGGAGCAGATTGCCTTGAAGCCCAAAGCGCATTGGCCTTGCGGCCATGCGCGAGGGTTGAATGGCAAGATGCCCGCCAGAACCCAGCGCAGTCGGCAGTTGGCGCCGTTCTGCCGAACGGCGCCAACCAACCAGTGACGGAAGTGGCGATGCCCGTGAACACCATGGCAATGCCGTGCTCGTCGCACGCTTCGATGCTTTCCTCGTCGCGGATGGAGCCGCCGGGCTGGATGATGGCGGTGACGCCAAAACTTGCCAGCGCATCGATGTTGTCGCGGAACGGGAAGAACGCGTCAGACGCGGCAACAAGGTTCTTCGGCTCAAGGCCCATGCGCTCGCACGCCTCGAGCGCGCGCTCGCCGGCCAAGCGGCCCGAGTCAACGCGATTTGGCTGACCAGGGCCCATGCCAATGCCCGCATGGTTCTTGGAAATGAGGATGGCATTGGACTTCACGCCCTTGCACACCTTCCACGCAAACAGCAGCTCGTCCATTTCCTCGTCGGTGGGCTTACGCTTGGTGGGAACAGTGAATTCATCAGGCGTTTCGGTCACGGCATCGGCGGTTTGGGCCAAAATGCCGCCGTCGACCGAGCGATATTCAACGCGAACCGGGGCATCCACGCCGCCAGTACGCAGAACACGCAGGTTTTTCTTCACCTGCAGAAGCTCAAGCGCAGCGGGCTCGAAGCTCGGACAATAATGACCTCAACGAACTGCTTGTTCGCGTTCATATGCTCAATCATTTCGAGCGAAACCTCGACGTTTGCTGCGATAATGCCGCCAAAAAGCGCTCTTCGGATCACACGCGAACGCTTTGTCGTAAGCCTCGGCGACCGTAGCGGCCGTAGCCGAACCGCAGGGGTTCTGGTGCTTCAGGATAACCACGGCAGGCTCGTCGAACTCGCGAGCGAGCGTCCAGCACGCATCGGTATCGAGAATGTTGTTGTAGGAAAGCTCCTTGCCGTTGAGCTGCTCGGCATTCACGAGGCTATGCGCGTCGGCATTGGGCAGGCGGTAGAACGCAGCGCTCTGATACGGGTTTTCGCCATAGCGCAGGTCCTGCTGCTTCTCGAGGTGAAGGTCGATAACGTCGGGAGTCTTCTCGCTGAAATCGGCTTTGCCGTTGAGCTGCTCGTCCATCCAAGCGGCAATCGCGCCGTCGTAGGCATTCGTAGTTTCGAACACCTTCAGCGCGAGCTTCGCACGCGTCTCGCGCGTGGTGGCGCCGTCGTTGGCGCGCATTTCCTCAAGAATGGCATCGTAGGTGGAGGGCTCGGTAACCACGGCAACGCTCTCGAAGTTCTTCGCGGCGCTGCGCAGCATCGACGGGCCGCCGATGTCGATATTCTCAATGCAGGTGCCGAAGTCAGCGCCCGAGGCAACCGTCTTTTCGAAGGCATACAGGTTCACGACCACCATGTCGATCATCTTGATGCCGTGCTCTTCGGCCTCGGCCATGTGCTTGGCATTGTCACGCTTCGCGAGCAGGCCACCGTGCACCATGGGATGCAGCGTTCACGCGGCCGTCCATCATTCAGGGAAATTCGTCACCGCATAGATGGGCGTCACATCAACGCCCGCCTCGGCAATCACCTTCGCGGTGCCGCCGGTCGAAATAATCTCAGCTCCGAATTCCTCGTGCAAAGCGCGCGCGAACTCAACCACGCCCGTTTTGTCGGTCACAGAAACCAGAACGCGTTTAACCTGGGGGTTAGTCACGTTTCCTCCTCCGTTTTCCTTCCGTTGACTTTTGTTTACCTTATCAGCCGAATCGCCCATACGCCGCGACATCAACGCGAGTGGGCGAAAAAGACACGCATCGGACCGCCGCGTCATGCAGCGAAGCCGAAATGTACGCTATCGACCCAAATTCGAGTCGTGTTTCGTGCGCGCGGCTTCCGAATAATTCTGCTTATATCGCTCATCGACAAGCTCGGCAACAATGGCGATGGCGAGCTCGGCGGGTGTTTTGCACCAAACTTCAAACCAATGGGGCGTTTGATGCGCTCCCACCCACTTCTTCAGTGCCACCTTGATAACACCAGGTCATGCACGATATCATTTTACCCTACATCCCATCATGCCTATAGTGCAAATTATTCCTAATAGACCACACGCACGCCTCGGGGTCGAACATATCGCGCGTAAGCACGCATGCGTAATCAGCGGGGTTCGCGGCGATGCGTGAAAGCTCATCAGTTTCCGCCGCCGAGCAGCACGCGACAGCATTCGGGAAACGCTCCGAAATGTATGCAGGGTCGTAGTCGACCGCCACAACGTCGAAGCCCACATGGTGCGCAAGCGCAGCAACCTCCGCCGACGCGTCGGAAGCGCCCAAAAAGCCACACGCGAACCTTGTCGAAAAAGCGCAACAGCGAGCCATGTCAAGGCCGTCGAACTGCTCGGTATGCATGGCAGGACCGCGCGTGGCGTCTTTCATTTGGAAGATATCGCGCGGGAATGCTCGCGCCCGCACACGATTTCCTTGGCGTCGTTGCAAAGAACACGAACGAATCGCCGCAGCCCGACCCACGTTACCGTATTTCTTCGTGACTTCATTGTCGACGTTTTCGCAGGCAGCAGACGCGTCGTATACATATTTGAAGCCAATCCAGGCAAGGTCGCCCTCGTCGATTGCCTTTGCCGCGCGTTCGAACACGCACGCATCGGCAGGCGTAAGGCCAGCCGAAATTTCCGCGAGCGCTGCAGGCGTCACATGCGCGCGGCCCTCGAGCGCCTCGGCCGTGAAGCACGGAAAGTCGTCAAAAGAAAGCTCAACCGGCCTGCCTGCAGCAACATCCGCCGCGAGCGAGCGCAGAAATTCTGCCGTTACCATACGCCCACAAACCTCTCATTAAAACGCCGCCACCTACCGCATCGCATTCCACCCGCAACGAGACACGATGCGCGGCGGTGCACTAACCAACACCTGCTAAATGTTCGTAGCATTTAGCAGGTGGCACCCGATGCTCGGCGCGCTGTCGCATTCGCATTACATGGCCCTCGCATTTGGTGGAACCTTCTTAATTAACGAGCCTTCGCTGCAGACGACCAGTCTTTTTCGTCGAGCTATTCAATGCTCGTAGCGTTTAGCGGGTCTCACCAACAGGCCTTGTCACCGCCGTTCGCCGCTCACTACTCTTTCGCCGCTGACCACATTCTTCTGCTGCGCCCCTGCTCGCAAACGAGACAAGGCGAAAACCCTAAACCTGTTAAACGCTACGAGCATTTAACAGGTGACCCCGCATCGAATTACTTGATGTGCACGCGGCCCGATTCTTCGTCGACCGATACGCGGCCTTCAGCAATCAGCTGCACGGCCTGCGGATACAGCACGTGTTCGACCTCGTGGATCTTCGCCTCGAGCGTCTCGAGCGTGTCGTTTTCCGCGACTTCAACCGCGCTGCGCGACGATGGGACCCTTGTCGTAATCTTCATTGGCGAAATGCACGGTCACGCCCGTCACCTTCACGCCCGCCTCGAAAGCATCGCGAATAGCATGCGCACCCTGAACGAAGGCAGCAGCGCAGGATGCAAATTCAACACGCGATTTCGGGAATGCGCGCAGCATGACCGGCGTCACCTTGCGCATGTAACCAGCCATAACGATGTATTCGGCCAGCAGCCTGCAGCGCTTCGACAATTTGGGCATCGGCGGCTTCCGCGTCAGCGTACAGCGTTTTGTTCATGACAAGCACCGGAATGCCCGCAGCCTGTGCGCCGTTCAATTCCATACGCGTCGGGGCGCGAGGAAACCACCTGAACGATTTCCGCATTCAGCGTGCCCGCAGCGATGTCGTCAATGAGCGCCTGCAGATTCGTGCCCGAACCAGAAAGCAAAAACGCCGATTTTCAAAGGTTGAGTTTCAAATCCTTCCAGGTGCAAATAAAGCCGCGCTGCTCGGCGCCCGCAACGTTTCGCCCCCCGCCGCGCTCGGGGCTTTGCGCGAGACCACCTGCGCTCATGTTCGTTCTTCTTTTCAAAATGAAACGCAACCAGGCGAGCACATGGCGAAACACCAAAGGAGCGAAGCGGTAGCCGCAGCAAAAGGTTTTCCGAGAAACCCCGGACGCCAGACGCGAACGACGGCCCACTGCGGCCCGAGCGGCCCCTTCCAGGCGTCTCGTCGGACCGAGCGAACAGACCGAAACAGAAAGCGGGGCCAGGCTTTTCGACCCGCTCCTTTGCTTTATTCGGCGTAACGAACCAATACCAGTGCTTTGACGATTTTGCCGATGACGACCGGCTCTTCGCCCGACTTCGCCAGCTCATCCATCACGGCGTCGACACGCGCCGCATCAACGATGAGCACCATGCCAATGCCCATGTTGAAGGTCTTGAGCGCCTGCTCCTCGGTAAGGCCGGCGGCCTCGATGCCCATCTTGATGATGGCGGGAACTTCCCATGCACCTTTATTGACCAGGGCATCCATGGTTTCAGGAAGCGCGCGGTTGAGGTTTTCGGTAATGCCGCCGCCCGTGATGTGCGCCAGGGCATGCACGTCGCCCGGCAGGTTGCGAAGACAATTGAGCACGGGCTTCACGTAAATACGGGTGGGGGCGATAAGGGCGTCGCCAAGCGTTTCGCCATTGAGCTCGGCCACGGGAGCCGCAAGCTCTTCGGCGGTTTTACCCTCAACGAGCACCTTGCGCACGAGCGAGTAGCCGTTGGAATGGAAGCCGCTCGAACGCAAGCCCACGAGCACGTCGCCTTCTACGACGCCGTCGGGGCCGATCGTCTTCGGGCGATCGACAACACCCACGGTAAAGCCCGACAGGTCGTAATCGTCGGGATCCATAACGCCGGATGCTCGGCCATCTCACCGCCGATGAGCGCGCAGCCAGCCTGACGGCAGCCTTCCGCAATGCCGCCCACGACCTTGGCGACGTGCTCCTTCTTCAGCTTGCCAATGGCGATGTAGTCCAGGAAGAACAGGGGCTCGGCGCCGCACGCCAGAATGTCGTTCACGCACATAGCGACCAGGTCGATGCCCACGGTGTCGTGCCGGTCGAAGATCTGGGCGAGCTTGAGCTTCGTGCCCACGCCGTCGGTGCCCGAAACCATAAGCGGCTCTTCCATACCCTTGAATGCCGCCGCAGAGAACAAGCCGCCGAAGCCGCCGATGTCGCCCACCACCTCGGGACGGTACGTGGAATACACGGCGTCTTTAATGGCGTCGACCGCGGCCGCGCCCTCTTCGATGTCGACGCCCGCGTCGGCGTAAGTGATTTCTGCCATGGGTAAGACTCCTGTCTATTCATTGACGGGCGAAGAGGCAATCCCCTCCCCCATTTTCAACCTCATGCAATGTCTCTTGCATCTGAAACAAAAAGCGGGACAAAGGGAAAGCCCCTTGCCCCATCGAAAACCGGAAGCGCCCGCACCTGGATAGGAGCGCGGGCGCAACAGATTAGCTCTTCTTCAAAAACGCGTTCTTCGTGATGGAATCGGGCAGCGCAACGGGATATTCGCCCGTGAAGCATGCCTCGCAGAACGTTTTGCTGTGCGCATCGCCCACGGCTTCGCGCAGGCCGTCGAGTGAGATGAACTCGAGCGAATCGCAGCCGATGAACTCGCACATTTCCTCGTTGGTCATGTTTGCGGCGATGAGCTGGTCTTGGTTGGCAGTGTCGATGCCATAGAAGCACGGCCACATAACCTCAGGGGCTCACGATGCGGAAATGGATTTCCGCCGCACCGGCCGAACGAAGCATGTCGACGAGTTTCTTCGACGTGTTGCCGCGCACGATGGAATCGTCGATGACCACGAGGCGCTTGCCCGAAATCACGCTCGGCAGCGGGTTGAGCTTGATGCGAATGCCCATTTGGCGCATTTCCTGCGTGGGCTGGATGAACGTGCGGCCGACGTAGCGGTTCTTCACGATGCCGTCGGTGAATTCGATGCCGCTCGCTTCAGAGTAGCCAAGCGCACCGGGCACGCCGAGTCGGGCACGCCGAGCACCAGGTCGGCCTCAACCGGAGCTTCACGCGCAAGAATGCGACCCATGTTGCGACGAGCCTGGTAGACGCTTTGCCCATCGATAACCGAGTCGGGGCGCGCGAAATAGACGTATTCGAAAATGCAGCCGCGCGGCTCTCGGGGCTCGATGGCCTGCAGCGTCGAGATGCCCGTATCGTTGATGCGGATGATTTCGCCCGGGCGCACATCGCGCACGAATTCCGCGCCCACGATATCGAGGCCGCAAGTTTCGCTGGAAACGACCCAGCCGCGATCGTCGTGAAGCTTGCCCAAGCACAGCGGACGAATGCCGTGCGGGTCGCGGAACGCATAGAGCGCCGTGGGGCTCGCGAGCACCATGGCGTAGGCGCCGTCAATCATCTCCATGGCAGTTTTGATGCCCTCGGTAAGATGATGGGTTTCGCGCGTGTAATAGCCAATGACCTGGCACGCGACTTCCGAGTCGGTGTTGCTGCGGAATTCGACGCCCTTGCTAATAAGGTCGGCGCGAATGCGGTTCGTGTTCACAAGCGTGCCATTGTGCGCAAGCGCGATGAGCACCTCGTCGATGGCCGACATATGGGGCTGGGCGTTGTCCAGTTGCCCATGCCGCCACTCGTGGAGTAACGGCAATGGCCCACAGCAACTTCGCCGCGCAACGCAGCGAGCGCACTTTCATTGAATACCTGGGTAACCAAGCCCAAGTCTTTCGTAACCGTCACGGTGTCGCCATCGCCCACCGCAATGCCGGCGCTTTCTTGGCCGCGATGCTGCAGGGCCTGTAAGCCAAAGCAGGTCAGCCTCGCGACATCGTCGGTGGTGGAGTACACCCAAACACCGCGCACTCTTCTTCAAGCCGATCTGGCTTCTCGCCGGGAAAGATTGACGTTGCCACCCGGTATTCCCCTTGTCGGAAATGTTCGAACACGCTCGATGCTTGGCCAAATTGGCCAGATATTCGCATGGTACCATCGCACGCACGCCGTGAGACCGAAAAGCACGTATACACAAACGAAACCAACGGGTGAGTGGTCGAGGGCAGTCAATAGATATACAAAAGGCGGGCTTGTTTTGGCTAATGCCCGCCTTTTCAACGAGAAACCACTTCCGGTTACCTCCAGTATTCAGTCGTGCGCCGCGAGGACTTTATTCCGCGTTCGCGGGCGCCGCCTGCTCAACGCAGCCGCCACAGAGCACCGCGCGCGTGTTCGCGTAGTCGTCGCCACACGTGATGAGGGTGAACAGCTTCGTTACCGACGCCAAATCGACATCGGTCGGTGCGCCTACCGCGGAATCGTTGATGCGTGCCGTCATATATGAGCGCATGGCCGCTTCATCGGCGAAGTTCGGCTGCAAGATGTTCGTTTCCGTATTCTTCACAACATCGAGCGCATAGGTGCGGCAGCGGTAGTTCTGCGTAGGCGTCAAAATATAGAACGTGCGCGCATCAAATGTCGCCTGATCGGTCATGGCCAGAATGTGTGCAAACATGGTTTCGTCATTCATGTTGTGGCCATAGATGAAGCTGTTCGAATCGGAGAAATCGCCCGCATTATCAGCGGAAAGGAAAATAGCGCCCTTGTGCACCAGACCGCCCGTGCTACCCGTGAAATCTTTCTGCAGGTATTCCTCGTCGTTTTCGCCCTGCACAATAGGGTAGTCGATACTCGTGCCCGGCATGTACACCCATCCAACGATGTTTCGTTCCTGCTCGCGCAGCGCATCCCAGTTCACCGTCATATCGGCGAGCGCCGTTTCCTCTTTCGCCAAGCCCGATGTCGCGGAAATGTCGTCGTAGACCTTCGTGCCATGCCAATAGCCATAGCCAATAACGCCAAAAGCACGCCGAGCGAAACCGCAAGCACAATCGCGGCAACGATGAGGACGATCGTCCACACGCGGCTCTTTCCTGAACCGCCATGTTTGCCGCCGCGGCCGTGCTTGCCCCCCGCCCATATTCGAACCGTAGTTGGCACGGGAATAATCGACGGCGTTTTGCGTCGACGGCCGCGCCGCACCACAAGCGTTGGCGGAATAGGGATTTGCCGCATGGCGAGGTTGCGCAGGGCGCGCAGGAACGAACCCACCCTGTTGGGCGGGCCCCTGCGTCGAATTCGCACGATAAGGGTTTTGTTTGTTCGTATTCATGCTGCCCACTATAGAAGAAAGGGCGCAGCAGCACAAAGGAACTCCTGCCCAGTGCACCTATTTTTCGCGAAGGCGGCACGTGGGCATCGTTTGGGGCCGAATGCGGCCCTCGTCGCCGCGCCACCGCACATATCGCATGCTTTCGTCACATGCGCTCATCGCCTTTCGTTGCGGGTTTCCGCGTGCCTCACCGCACATCTTCCCGAGGGCGGTACAAAGGCGCGGAATCGCGCAGCCAGAATTTGTTCAAAAAGCGTGTCGAATGTGGCATACGCGACCCGTTCCTAAGTGGTCGGGACGCATTACACCTAATCCTTGATGCAAAACCCCAGGTCACAAAGTATGCGACCTGGGATTTTCTTTCCGAATACCCTTTTCAAAAGCACGTAAATGCCACATTCGAGGCCCATTGCTGAACAAAAGCGCGAACGCAGCTACAACCCCAAGCGTTTTTCGAGCTCGTCGATGATTTTCAACGCCTTCACGCGCGCGTAGTATTTGTTCGTGGACTCAAGAATGCGCAACGGAGCATACGGCGTGCTCGTAAGGCGGAACATATCATCGACGGCATCGTATTGCGGATGCTTGACATCGCGATTGCGCCAATCTTCCGGCGTGATTTTCCATTGCTTGTCGGGATTGTTCTGACGATCGTTGAAGCGGTTGAGCTGCTCCTCGGGGCTTACCGCAACCCAGAATTTCAACAACAGCGCGCCCCATGCCTCAAGCTCGCCCTCGAATTCGTTGATCTCGTCGTAGGCGCGGCTCCATTCCGCGGGGCTCGCGAAACCTTCAACGCGCTCAACAAGCACGCGGCCATACCAGCTGCGGTCGTAAATCCCCACATGGCCAGCACGCGGCAGGCGCGTCCAGTAGCGCCACAGGTGCGGATGCGCAAGCTCGACTTTCGTGGGCGCGGGGCTGGGAAAGATGGTGTAATAGCGCGCGGGTCGATAGCCTGCGCCACACGCTTGATGTTGCCGCCCTTACCAGCCGCGTCATCGCCTTCATACAGAACCATAAGCGGAACGCGGGCCAGGTACATTTTCAGCTCAAGCTCGGCGAAACGCTTCTGTTCGCGCTTAAGCGCTTCCTGATATTCTTCCCTGGTCAGCGCGAGCGTATGGTCGATATCGGCCAAGCGCGGCGGGTTCTTCACGATGGTGAAGCGCGAATGCAGCGGCGCCTCTTCGGCCTGCTCGGCAGCCTGCGCGCGGGCAGCAGTCATCACGCGTTCGGTCTCTTCGGGCGTGCGGTCGCGCGGATCGGCCTGATCAAGAGCGCCGGCACTGTTGGCGGCAGCC
>VOFB01000464.1_pt1 | contig 22000 bp, 59 predicted proteins | sample 5384141 | NCBI WGS metagenome assembly VOFB01 (sample SAMN12384721, study PRJNA508395) | human gut metagenome | isolation source: healthy gut A | host: Homo sapiens | reverse complement strand
AGAGTATTCAAGAGTAGTAGATAAAATTGCGGTATATGATAATAACGGAAATCAAATTGATTGCTGTGTAATTCAGAAGGATAAGGATGGTAGGGAATATTACTGCCCGAATAATCTACAAGATAAAATGGGATTGTTTTAGGAAGACCCAAAGATGCTATTGAATGTATTAGAAAAGGTTTGGGAGATGGATTTTCACAGTCTCATTTGTTTGGAATGTCACTTGAAAATGTTGTTAGATTCATTGACCGGAAATATGGAGAAGAAATTAGACAAAAGACGCTAGAAGGATGGAAGAATGCAAAATTTGCTTTCGGTGTAAGTTTTAACTTTTTAAATTCTTTTAGTGGCGGTAGGAACGTGTGTAAAAATAAGTGTTTGTTTGGTTATGAGAACAAACCGGAAGATATTTTAACATTTGATACAGAACAAGCTGCTCAGGCGTTTATTGATGATGTTAATAAAAAGCAGAGCGATATGCCGAAGAATATGTAACGTTGCCCAAAACAGATAATCGAGATTATGATTATGAAAATACATATCAGCCATTCTTCAATAAAATTGAGGGAAAATGGAGAATGGGACGGATTCTGTATACTGGAGAGCCTTTAGTGGAATATCTCATGAAAAGGAAACAGGGCAGAAAAAGAATATAAAATGGAGGTAGTTCAAGTGGTTTTACCATGAAATGCACAATACATTATTTGAAAAAAGGTAAATGTAGAAGTGGGTATATTTACATAACTAAATACATATGATATAATATAGCAGTAGAAAGGAAGTGGATAATATGAAAATATCATATAAAAAGCTGTTTAACATATTAGAACAGAAGAATGTCACAAAGACTGAATTAAGGGAAAATATTAAAATTTCTACTGCTACACTTGCGAAGCTATCAAAAGAACGAACCGGTTGCTATGAAAGTAATTGAAGATATATGTAGTTTCCTTAACTGTCAACCCGGAGATATTATGGAAATGGAAAAAAAAGTTGATAAATCTACATTGTTATATCGGCTTAGAGAAGAAAAAGAAAATCAAATTAAAAGGTGGAATATATCATCAAACACAAATTAAGCTTTCTTACAATTCAAATCATATGGAGGGAAGTAGACTTACAGAAGATCAGACTCGATATATTTATGAGACAAACACAATTGGACTGGAAAGGGAACCGGCGAATATTGATGATATCATAGAGACGGTAAATCATTTTCAATGTTTCGATTATATATTAGATTGTGCAGATGATATGTTGACGGAAAGTATTATAAAGAAAATTCATACTATATTGAAATCAATACGTCTGATAGCCGTTTAGAATGGTTCAATGTGGGGGAATATAAGCAACGCCCTAACATGGTAGGGGGATTCTAAGACAACCCGCCGAGTAAGGTGAAAAAGGAAATGCAACGATTGTTATTTGAGTATAATCAAAAGGAGCTAGTTACTTTTGAAGACATTGTAGAATTCCATTACAATTTTGAGAAAATCCATCCTTTTCAAGATGGTAATGGTCGAGTGGGGCGATTAATAATTTTCAAAGAATGTTTAAAACACAATATTGTTCCGTTTATTATTGATGAAAGACATAAACTGTATTATTATAGAGGACTTAAAGAATTTAAGAGTGAAAGGGGATATCTGATTGACACTTGTTTATCAGCTCAAGACTCCTATAAAACAATGTTAAAAGTATTTTTCAGAAGAATGAGAACAAAAACAAAATAAAATTATTGGAAGCAATCGGAGAACAAATATCTGATTGCTTTTTATTAGCGGAAAGGAGAAAAATATGTTAGATAATATTGAACTAATAACTAAAGAAAACATATCATGTGACATTTCTGGTTGTTATATTGATACATTTGCACTATACGTGCATCTTCCGAAAGAAATCGAAGACCATTACAAAAAATGTGGGTATTGATAAAGACAGTATTTTTGTAGAGTATTGGATAGATGATGATAGTTTTCATTATATGTTTACATTGGATAACGGTGATGACATTGAAGTTAATGATGATTTTTAACTGTTTTCACATGAACAGTATAATAAAAACCTTTTTCAATCGGGAATATGGAGAATAAAGATTCAGAATCGGTAGCAATCAGAATTATATCTGGTTGCTTTTATTATGCTTTAAATTAGCAATAGGAAAGGAGAATAATATGAAGTGCTATAAATTAGTTCGTATGAGAAAAACGGAACATTAGGATCTCTATTTATCCATGCTAGGGACGTATTAACTTTTGGTGAGTGGCTACAAGCTGAGTATCATCCAACAAAAGGGTATGCTCCTAGATATGGATGGCATTGTACCTTTTATCCATATGCTCCTCACTTGTCAGAGAATGGAAGAATATGGGTAGAATGCGAAGTTGAAAATTACCATACATATGATCGACCAGAGAGCCAGGGAGGTGCTTGGATATTGGCAGATAGAATGAAGATAGTCAAAATCTTAACGGCTGAAGAAGTGGAAAATTTGCGATCAGAAAGAGCGGCTGCGTAAAATATCAAAGAAAGGAAGGGATAGCGTGAATAGTATATCAACAAAGAAACTTCTAGGAATAATTAATCGATCAAAGAGTTATGAGGAAAGTTTTAATGAATGTTATGAACTAGTAAAACGGGCAGGATTTAGCGAAAAAGTTTTCTGAATAGTGTACACGATCTGAATAAGTGTTCATATGATGAAGGAATGTTTATCTCTAAAGCATTTGATATTTATAATACAGTTCCTAAAATGAAATGGTTACCTGATCAAATTAAGTCACTATATAATAAATAGTATGGGGGATAAAAATGGACAATATAAAAATAATTGCCTATAAAAAAGTACCAATGGGACTGGTTGATGTCTCATAATTATAGTATTGATGATTTAAGTGATGTTGCAAGCGACTGGTTTAATGAACGGCTAGGTGATTCAAATTATAATGACTCAATGTCTGGATATCTATATGACCAAGGAATTAATGGATCTCTTTGGGTTTGTTTTGAGGAGTTTATTTTAACAGAGTATCAGGACGCAGCATACATGTATCATCTTCTTACGAAGGATGAGTATGAGAAATATCTAAAAGATGTAGGGCGCATAAAATATTCGGAAAAAATAGAAGTAGAAACACCATTAGGAAAGATTTTTTTCACAGTTATTTCAGACAAAGAATATCCTGGAGTGGCTTTGTTATATGATATTTCTGGACAGCCTGGAGTGATTATGGAATATGATCCTGAAAAGAAGTGTATTCGGGTACGAGTTTTCGGACCAGAAGATCCAGAAGGAGATCCGATTAATGTAATAAGAATTTCAGTGAATTAGAAAAGGAGAACAAAATTATGCCTATGTTTGAAGTTTGGTTAGGGATTGAGGATACAGATAGATTATTTTCGATAAAGGCGGCGCAAGGAAAAAATGATTTGTCAGGGAATGAATTCGCCAAGGAACTTTTAGAGAGTGAACTACATAGACTCCATCCTAGAAGAGTGAGGTATGATGAAAATGAAGAGGAAATTATTTGATTTCTAATTTTTTATTGGAGAGGGGCGAGAATATGTTATTTGCAGATATATTGGAGATGTGGTGGATCGGAGAAAAGCTGAATTTACGAGAAATAACTTTGTATAAAAAGAAGAATGATGATAGATACACATATATTGCCTTATTTTGGAGATTTAAAAATAACTGATATTGATGATATTACTATTAATAAATTTATATCCAACGAAAGAGAACATGGAAACCGCACTACAGGTCAAGGAATTTGTACAAATTCTATCATAAAAGAAATTGAGGTTATGAGAAGTATAATGAAGTATGCAGAAGAAAAGGACTCATAACCATAAACCCAATGAATTTGATCAAAAAATAAAAAGAGAACCATCAAAAGAGTTTGAGATATTCACTTTTGATGAAGTTCAGCTATTGATAGATGTAGCACGACCGAAATGGTTGGGTAACATGATCTTACTAGCATATAATACTGGAATGCGTAAGTGCGAATGCTATGGTTTGCAGTGGGAAGATATTGACTTTAAACAAAAAAATCTATTTTGTGAAAAGGAGTGTAACGGCTGCGAAACCCCGTGACAGATTTATTACAGAGCCTAAAACACGATCATCTAAAAGAGTCGTTTTGCTTGACGATGGAACTGTTGATATGTTATCAAGGAGATTTGAAAAAAGAACATCTAACATATGGGTATTCGCTGATCAATTCGGAGAATTATTGTCGCCTTGGTACAATGTTAAATACTTTCGAGCTGCGTGTAAAAAAGCTAATATCCCTATCCGAAGATTTTATGATCTGCGGCACACCCATATCACGGAATTGGTTGAAGCCGGTGAGTCTCTGCCCGTTATACAACAAAGAGTAGGCCACTCAAATATAGCAATGACTATGCACTATACGCATATTAAACCAAATTCACAACAAAGTATTGTGGGGATACTAAATAAAAGGAGAGAATTATGAACCTATGGTTTAGAAGAAAAATATCATCAATGGGATTGGGGAAAAGTGCTCCTGCGCCGTGGCATGACCAATACAATATCATAGATCGATTCACAGAGTATGTACAGGATGGCAGATTTTTAAGTAACGACGCACTTGAGGAAAGATGGTGGGCAGGTTACTATGCAACACCTATACCTTCAGAATGTGCACTTGACTGGATAGAAAAATATGGAGGCGGAATGATCTACGAGAAGAAAAAAAGTTGGCAGAAAAATATATGGGTATAAATTTTAGTTGCGATTATAAACAGGAAAGGAAAAATTATGGAAAGCAACACATATAAGGTATTAAACAGATTTGACTGTTGCGGAAAAACAATGGTAACTGTTATAATAGAGGGAAAAGCAGCTCTGGTGATGACAGAAGAAGAGTATAACATGATTGTATATGAGATAAAGAGATATGAGATGTTTGGGATATAGGATAGTGATTTCATTTCATTTCACGTTGTTTTATGAAAGGTAGGACGATCTATGAAAAGAATTAAATTTGATTCCATTTTACGCAGAAGCCTTGTCTTTTCCACAGAATATAAGGCGTGATATAGACACTACATATTTACTGCACAAGGAAGAATATTATCAATGTGCGAAGAATAGTGAGTTTTATGATTGTGCATTTGCAAAGATAAATCTCTTTTAACAGAAGAATATTATAAAAAAGCTTAGGGTTTCTGGTATATGTAGAAAAAATGCAAGACGATGAAACGGCTGAGTGTATATTCAAATTATTCAAAAAGGCATATAGAAAGACTTACCTATTCTTTAAAGATAAGGACCCAGAAGAGATAGATATGGAAGACTATATCCGGTACATGTCTTCATATTTAACACAATTGGATGATGACAGTTTTAATGGTCATACCATGGCTGCTATATTCTTTTTCCGGTGGTCATTGCAAGAACATGCAGACTTTTGGGAGGTGTTAGACCTTAGATGGAGGTATGTTAATGGTTTCAAGAGAATATCATCCAGTAATGTTACACCAGAGATGGACGTAGAATGTAAAAAACTTGAAAAAGAGATAGCAGCAAATATTTTTGACAAGATACTTCTGTCGAATGAAGAAACGACGGGGTTTGATTTTATTTATGATTTAGAGGGCTTTCCTCCTTATCATTGTTTAGAGAATTAGAGTTTAAAAGATCTGATATAAAGGAACTTGTTCTTAGTTACCTGGCAGCGGACGAAATTAAGAAACAAAATTTAAGTTTTAATGCTTATCTCCTTCCTGCCATGCATCTGAAAGGAATGTGCAAAGCTTTATAATAAAGTTAAGGAAATGTACCTCCAGAATAATAAAGAAACTATGTATGTGGAAGTAAGTGCATTGAAAAAGGATTTATTGAGAGCACGTTCCGACCTAAAAATGCAAGAAAATAGAAATGAGCAATTACTAAATATCCAAAATGAAAAGGTGGAAAGTTTATTAAGTGAAAATGTTCAATTAGAAAAACAAATAAAAAATTACAAGAACAAATCAATCAAATACAAGCAGAATCAAAAGAGATTGTAGCTCTAAGGAACTATATTTTTTAAACAGGAAGAAATAGAACAAACTGATGAAAATGTAGACATTAATACCATAAAGTTAGATAAAATAAACGAAGTCAAAGGTATGATAGTTGGAGGTCATATTAATTGGCAGAATAAATTGAGAGAAATGATTCCATCTTGGCGAATAATAAAGGCTGGCGTAAATACATTAGACGAAAATATTATTTTAAATTCAATATAGTAGTATTTAACACCGCTCATTTGAATCATAGTTTATATTACAGAATTATTGATGTAATACGAAATACTGATGTGAAGATAGGGTATATCTCAAGCACAAATATAGAAAATGCATTAAAAGAAATATTAGAACTATTAGTTTGATTGATATATAATTTTCAGGAGATATAATGGCAAAAGCTGAGAATTTATCTGGACAAATATTTGGATATATGAAAGCGATAAAAAGATGCGATGATCATATTTCAAAATCAGGACAGAAAAAAAGTGCAATGGTTATGTGAATGTCAATTATGTGGAACACTGAAAGCTGTAAATGCGCAGGATTTAAAAAGTGGTAAGACAATTAGTTGCGGATGTTATCTTTCTTACAAAGGAAAATTGAACAGAAATATAAAAGTATGTTTAATATGTGGAAATATTTTTGAATGTTCCCCGTCGAATAAAACAGTAACTTGTTCTAAAAAATGTAGCAAAAAATATGCTAGTATTAGGAATACTGGCAGGGCTTTTACAGAAGACACAAGAAAAAAGTTATCTAAAAAGGCAAGGAATAGGGACCTATCAGAGTTACAGTCGGTAGGAACGAAAGCAGCTAAACTAAGTCCAAAGGCTGGAAGATTTTTAACTAATATAAATGCAATTGATTGGCATTTGATTTCTCCTTGCGGTAAACATTATTATATTCATTCACTGAATTTGTGGCTGCGAGAAAATGGCTTAGAATTATTTGGTTGTAAGCCAGACAGTAAAGAATTCATCAACGTAAGATCAGGTTTATCTGGAGCAAAAAAGAGCGATGCTGGGACGTAAGTATAGCTGTTGTACTTATAAAGGTTGGCAGGTTATACCTACAAAAGATGATTATAAATGATGAACTAATGTACATGAGATGAGGTGATTTTCTTGAATTCGAATAATGTAAATCGTCATATAAAAATTGGACAGTTATTATTGATAATCGTGAAGATATCATTTTCATGTATGAATCAGGTAATCTAATTAATCAAATGATAAAAAATCCAAAAAGCATTATACTGGACAATATTTTAACAAAAGACAAAATTTTGCATTTAGTCAGAAGTTAATGGGAAAACATATGCGGAAATCGCTTTAGAGATGGGGTGTACTATATCAAATGTAAACTCTCTAATAAAGTCAGCAAAATGCGTTTTTCATGAACTCAAAATAATACAACAACCTAATAATTACTTAAGTTTATAAAAATGCAGATCTATCTTCATTAAATAATAGAGAAAAGAAATTCTTACGTTGAGAATAGATGATGGCTTAAGCTATAGAGAAATAACAAATATTTTTAAGTTTAAAATCTACTCAAATGGTTGGCAAATATTTAAATACAGCAAAGAAAAAGTTAGATGGTACATATGATAGAGATGAAATTAATAGAAAAGAAAGAAGATATGAAAGAGTATAACAAGAGATATTATCAGTTACACAGAGAAGAGATTTTAGAGAAACAAAGAAGACAAAGAAGAGAACACGAATTGAGGAGGTAGAACGAATGATGACAAAGACGGATAAAAAATTCTAGCTCACTTACAACCCTATGACATGGACTGGTCCGATACTTATTTTTTGCCACATATACTAAAAACAAGAATGATTTTATACACGGTATTTGATAAAGTAAAAAATATGGGTAGAAAAAATGGTGGGAAAATTCAGAAAGTATCCGATAAGAAAATCATAGGAGAAAAGAAGGGTTTATTGTTAGAATTATTTTTCCTTGCTACGGAAAACGCGATATGAAAAATATCATGGCTACATTATATTGATTGGAGGAATGATTATGAATAATATGGAAAAGTTAAAGAGTTTAACCAAAGATGAAATGGCAAAAATAATGTCAGACCTTTTGTGTATACAAGTGGATACAGTCCACGAACTTCATACATTACAACGGATTGTATGATTTGTGATACTAGAGAAGAAGCAGAAGAACATGAGTTAGAATGAGCGGGAGCTGAAGAAGATGATATGTTTGACTTGAAATGATTGTTTTAGGTGATAGCGATGGAATATAAAAAGGCTAACTTTAGTAATCCTCGAATGGGGCTGGACAATAAGGTATGTATAAATCCGGCCTATTGGTGTCGTTTACATGAAGTCTGGTTATCGGAAGAGGATGTAAAGAAAAAGAGTTGTAGAACTAAACCAACGTTTGACTTGATATCTACAATGAGATGTACAAATTTAGAAAAGAAAAATATTACTTAACTGTATGTAGTCAGAAGGCATTAACTAAATGTTAGTGCCTTTTATAGTACATACAAAAAGCAACCAAAAATAGTTGCATAATTTCACTGCTAAGAGTATACCTATAAGTAAAGGAGATGTGGAGATGAGTAAGAAGGATAAGCTGATAGATAAGCTTTTGAGAAAGCCGAAGGACTTTACATTTGATGAAATGGCTTCGCTGCTATCATATTTTAGCTATGAACTAAAACAGGGCGGAACTGGTTCAGGCGTGAAATTCATTAAAGAAGGAAGCAATGAGGTGATCAACTTTCACAAGCCACATCCAAACGGAATATTAAAAAAGGTATGTATTAGACCAGGTAATAGAGAAATTAAGAAAGGATGGTTCGTTATGAGTAATTTATTATCATACAAAAATTATAATGGTACTGTGGAATATTCAAAAGAGGATAAGTGTTTGTATGGGAAGGTTATTGGCTTAAAGTCTTTACTGTCCTACGAAGGGGATTCCGTACAGGAATTGGAAATAGATTTTCAGAATGTGATTGATGATTACCTGAACGACTGTGAGGAACGTGGCGTACAGCCAGAACAGCCATACAAGGGAACCTTTAATGTAAGGATTAGTCGGATCTGCATAGAACGATTGCCACGTATGCTATTGAGCATGGGAAGAGTCTGAATGCAGCCGTAGAAGAAGCTATTGAGCATATGGTAGGATAGAGGAGAAGGTTTGTGATGGATAGTGCCAGATACGATGATGTATTCTGTGTTGATTGTGATGGGTATAGAAGGCAGATGTTAAAAGGACGAAACATTTATGATGGAACCTTGCTGTATTTATGCACAGAATGTGGGTGCGAAAATAGCATAGAGGATGAACTTACAAAAGATCTAAAACAAAATGACATGAAATAATAGTTTTGTGGGAAAGGACCATAATTTTAAATGGTTCTTTTTCTTTACATTCTTTACAAAGCAGTTGCGGTGTGGTAACATTAATTAACGAGGAGCGTGACCACAAATGGCAAAGGACGATTATATCAAAATTAGGTGTTCTAGTGAATTTAAAAGAATGGTTGAAAATAAAGCTAAAGAAAAGGATATGAATTTAACAGAGTATATTGAAAATTTAGTGATAAAGGATGGTAGTAATATGATGTATGTATATTCAATAGACGAATTAGAAGAAGACAATTTCAATAAAATATTAAATTCTGGATTTGCGGTTAGACTTGGTGATGAGTGTTTGCTATCCAGATCAGATAAAATTGCCATTGGTACAGAACTTTTTGAGTCTTATGATACTTTAGAGAATTATATAGAATGTATGGATGGCGGGGAATCTATAGAACTTGTCAAAGGTTTAGAGGTAACACAAGAAGAGGTAATTGAATCATTGATTGGTGAACTTGAACAACCGTGTGATGACAATGGCAATACTTATATAGATAGAATATATAACGCTAACGATTCATATAAAGAGATAAAAAACTCATTGATGAATTTCTTATGATTAATATTGACTTTAAATTAACAGATATTAAGTGTAGTATTCAGTATTTGCAAAAAACAAATGAAGAATGGAGAAAATGTTTGGGAATAGAATGAAATTTGAGTTTCCTGGATATAGATATGAAGGAGGATACTTGATGCAAACTATAACGGGACTATACATTGAGGATGAACCCAAATATTATCTTCTTAATGTAGGGGCGATTCAGTTTGTTTCCTGGGATTGAATTGATCGGAATTGACACGTATTCTCAAGTGTTAAATGGATTTTATGATTACGTGCTAAAAAACGATGTAGACTTTTTACTGATAGACCATGAATTAGAAAAAGCCTCAGCAGTAAACAAATGTGGAAAATGGGGGTTAAATGGGCCAGATTCGCTAGAGCGTAAACAACAAGGAACTGAAAAACTCAGTTCCTTTTTGCATCTAAAATGTAAAAATATAGAGAATAATCATAATGAGATACTATCAACAAATAAAACTATAAGGAGTTGATTTGTGTGTGTTATAAAGAAGAGAGACATAGGCAGATTTCAATTAACTTAACTGAGAAACTGAAAGATGTTCCATTATTTATAGCGGACTTCTTTGATAGATATAAGTCAGCTACTACAAAGAGTTGTAATTGGGGCTATATCAGAGATCTGTTACAGTGGTTAATTGAAAGAAAGTATATTGTAAAAGAGAGTGTTTCAGATATCACACCGAAAGATATGGATGCAGTCACAAGTAACCACATCATTAAATATTTAAATGCTTTGAAAGATGGTATTACTTGTAGGCGAAATTCCCCTTGATTCTATCTGTACAAAGAAAAAAATGTGTTCAGTGCCTTTTGGAACTATATGTTTATGAATAAATATGTGAGCGATAATATTATTAGACATATTCCGGGACACTTGTATAAATCTGAAATCATTCAGAAAGAAGTAAAAATTCCAACGAGTAAACAGATTAAGGAATTTTTAGATAATATTGATAATGAAAATCAGAAGAATTCACTATTATAAGAAATACCGCCATTGTGAAATTGATACTTGGTAGCGGTATCCGGTCTGAGGAACTTATTAACTTGGACATGGAGGACTTACATCTTAATGCTAAAAGGCCATTTATTATGATATTGGGCAAAGGAAATATAGAGCAGAAGGATAAGGTATTTATTTCATTGCAATCAAGGGATATCATGAGAGAATATCTTAAAAAAAAGAAGAAAATATCTAGCTGATAAATATGAAACTGAAAAGGCGGTATTTGTTTCTGGAAGAATGGGGCGATTGAGTAAGACACCAATCACAAGTTTATTTAAACGTTATTCTCATGGGGTAATAAATCCTCATATGCTTAGGCACTGGGTCGGATCTGAATTATATAAAAACACGAAGGACATTGTGTTAGTGCAGAGACAACTTCGACATAAAGATCTGGAAACGGCTGCTAAATACTATGTCCATATTGATGAATCTGTAATTGCAGATTCTATGGCGGAAATGAGGTTTTCTGATATAATAATATAAATATTTGTAATTATCAAATTAATTATCTAATGCGTCGTAAAACCCTTAGCTTCAGCTATGGTGAGTGTCAAGTTGGTAGTTGCAGAATATAGGAGGAGCGATGGAACAGTATATGAACGAGCCAGTTGAATATAACCATACGGATGAAGATATAATTAGAGAATATACTAAGTATCAAGATAAAAGGATAGTGGCAAGGATGTATTGTATCACTGTTAAAGAAGTAACTGAAATCCTGAAGCGGAAGAAAGATTGATTTCAATAGGAATGAGGAGAAAAAGTATGAAGTTGAAATGGAAATACTTTATAGTTCTTTGTACAGATACTTGTTATGGGGATCTTGTAGAAGGGGCAGAAGACGGAGAAGAATTGCCAGTATGTAACGATGTTGCAGTTGCAATATCATTTCCTTCAACGGATGAACTAAACCAGTGGGTAAATGAAAATACAAGTTTAAAAGTTGAAAATGGTGATTATAAAATTGAGGGGCAGTATTTACCTTGTGATTTATAATTGATGAAAACTTGATTTTGTTTGAACGGAGGAGAATAATATGTATACAATTAATCATATGTGGATTGCTAATACAGATGGAATTATTCCGGAAGCAAGGAGCCAGGTAACGGGGATATATGAGACATTAGAGGCTGCTAAAGCGGGACTAAATGATTGGTTTATGAAAGTGCCGAATAATGGATGTGAGATAACAAATGTAACAGAGGAACAGTATTCATTTTATCACCAGATAAAAAAGACGAGGGGATTTGTAGAGATTCAAGAAATAAAAGAATTAAATGAAGCATTATAAAGAGATTATGAATGCCTGATTTCAAATAGTCTTGGTTAAGTTAAAAGGTATATATTATGAGAAAGATAAATTATGAGAAATATAAGGGCTAAGCCTCGATGCATTAACACCGCGACAAAAACAGGTTATGCAAATGAGACTTTCAGGTATGGAAGTTAAGGAGATAGTAGAGGAATTAGGGATATCTCAAGGAGCAGTATCGACTTTATTACACAACGCGAGAGAACGACTTGACGGAATCCCGATAAGCACAAAAATATATTATAGAGAAAATATTGAGAAGTTTAAAGAAAATGAGTCAGAAATCCCACTGGCTTTAGACGATTGGTAGTTCACAAAATATAAAGAAGAGCACAAAGATGAAATAAGAGAACGTAAGAGACAGTATCACTATGAACACCGAGATGAGCGATTGGATTCGTATACACAGCAAAAGAACGATAGCAACACTTAACTATCGTTCTTTTTTTATTGCTGATTTATAATGTAACATCCTATTTTCAAAACTTGAATCAGGTAAAAAATGTCAGAAACATTACAATCAAGTGCCAGACAGATTTTGTCAACTAAAAGCAAATTGGATACTTGTAGTTTTACCGTTGCATAGATTATTAATAGCTGCGGCAGAAATACCAGTTTCTTTGGCTAGCCAATATTGTGATTTACCTTTACTTTTTTAATGTTTCATTAAGTATAATTCTCATTTTGTTGTACCTCACATTTCTTATTTGTATTTTACATTAAAATATTATTTTTTGCAATAATTAGTCTTGACAATAATTATTGTATAGACTATAATATAAACTATAAAGTTAGTAGGGCATACATAAGAGGAGAGGAGGAACTAATATGTCAGATATTAAACGTGGAGATATTTTTTATGCTGATTTACGCCCCGTTGTTGGGAGTGAACAAGGCGGAATACGTCCGGTTCTTGTGCTCCAAAATGACATTGGTAATAGAAAAAGCCCTACAACTATAGTCGTTACTATGACATCCAGGATAAATAAAAATCAAATATGCCAACGCATGTAGTCTTACATAAAGATGATGCTTCTGGTTTGCCTATGGATTCTGTTATACAATGCGAATCATGCAGAACTATTGATAAAAAGAGAATAAAGGGGGAAGATAGGCTGTGTAAACAAAGAGTCTTTAGAATCGGTTATGCAAGATGTTAAAGAAGCGTTCTGTATAAGTTTGGCATTTTAAGGAGGATGAAATGAAAACGACATTTGAATATTGTAGTGAAGAACAAGCAATTAAGATTTTACAAAAGTTAAAGAAAAATAAGGGGAATAAAAACGAAGAATAATAATATGCACAATAGATTTTGATAATGACGTTGAAACGAGGAAAATGGCGTCCCCAGATGAAGGATGTATTTTGATAAAAAATCTGAAATGATAATATTAAATAAAGACGAATTTGTTCCGCACATGGAACTATATTCGGTAATTCAGAAAATGGACAGCGTTAGGCCTGAAGGCGTAATGCATGATATTATATGGGGTGGTGGATAATTGGCATATTTTTCCAAGAGAAAAAACAGAACTAATGTTCGAATATAGATTGACAGATTAACATATTAGGTTTATACTATTTAGTATATCAAATAAAAATAAAACTCTTTCCAAGGGTGCAGGAACACCGAGGAAAGAGTTTTACAAACACACTGTAATTATAGAAATACTACTTATACATGATCATTATTGCATAATGTTTACATAATGTCAAGTTAATTCATGTCTAGTATTTCTACTAAATATTCCATTATAGAATTAAATTTTAACGTTGGTAAATCCATCGTTTTGTTTTTGGCTCTAAAATTAATAGGGTTTATTAAAGTGCGTATAAAATACAAAAAATGGACTAAATGGTGTGTAATGTAATACTTTTGATGTAAATCGTATAAGCAGAAAAGGCAGGTGTATCAATTGAACTTAACAGAAGAGCAACTATTAATAGTAGAAAAATATTGCCAGAATGAAATGTCTGAGCTTAAGAAAATTTGTAATCCTCTGATTTATAGAAAGGGTGTTCCACTTATGTATCATGATGATTTATATGATGTCGCATCAGATACATTGATAGAAAGTGTGATGAGATATGATAAGGCTAAGGAATGCTCATTTAAAACATTTCTAACGGGGAATATTCACAGAGCTTTCTACGACTGGACAAGGGATCAACGTCGATTTAAAAGATGTAATGTAACTGAAGAGATAGACGAAGATGGAAACCCAATAAAAGACAAGAATGGAAAACAAAAATATGTAGTTGTAACTGATGTCTCATTCGATGCGCCAATAGAGGATGGATTTGATATACGTGAAAAGATTGCCTCTAATTTCGATATAGAGAATGAATTATCAAAAGAAATGTTTTTACTTGATGAAAGAACTCAGAATTACATTAATTCTCTTTCAAAAAACAACAGAAAATAGCTAAATTAATAATGGATGGCTATAAACCCATAGAAATTAGAGAACAAATGAATATAACAGAGAAAGAATATAATATGGCACTGACTGTTATGAAGTCACATGAAAAATCAAAACATTTACATCGTGATATGGAAAATAATATTGTGTATATAACGGAGGACGAGGATATGGAAACAATTAATACAACAACATCTGAGAAAACAAAGAATACAAGTTATGCTATTTCTGCGATTTGTAAAAAGCTGAAAAAACATCAGCTTAGAGATGATCATGTGCTGCAGAGAAAATCAGGACAGTGGAATACTTATTTCAAAAGTGAGTTAATGTCAGATATATTACAAGGAAAAGCATTAACTCAAATCATTATCTCGGAAGAAATTAAAATGGGATAACAATGCATTGGTTAATTGATGGGTTGCAAAGATGTTCTAATATAGAAGACTTTATTAATGATAGATTTGCCATATCTAAAATGTACAAAGGTATAATATTAACTACCAAACAGATAAAAAGATGATGACGGAAATATCCTTTATAACGATGAAGGATTTCCTATACCAGAAATTAAGACATTTGATATTAGAAAGAAAAAATTTTCACAGTTACCAGAAGAGTTGCGGGATAAATTTTCAGAATATCAAGTTCCTGTTATGCTTAATTTAAACTGTACAAAAAAAGAAATTGCGTATGATATTGCTAGGTTTAATCGTTGTCGTCCAATGAATGTTGCCCAAAATGGTTGGACTGGATTGGAAGAGGGGTATGCGGAATTTGTGGACAACATTTTTAAAAATGGATTTTTTCAACGAAGACTATGCGAATACAGATTATCGTCCAAGCAATGACAAATCCGGTATGATGCGAAGGATGATTGTTGAAAGTATTATGGCAGTAAACTTTCTTGACGACTTTAATAAGGATTTCGGGAAAATGTGTAGATTTTTATCAAATGAAGGGAATGATTCAACATTTATAGAATTCTATAGTTTAGTCGAAAGGCTGAGTGCAGTAGCCAATGAAGAATTTTTCAAAGTATTTAGCATAAAAGATTCGTTTCTATGGTTTGGGCTTTTTGATCGTTTTATAAAAATTTGTGATAATGATAAATCTTTTGCAGACTTTGTAGGAGAATTTAATAGTACATTGCATAGCAAAATTAGAGACGGAATATCGTTTGATGCCTTGAATGAAAAGTCTACGAAAGATAAGGCTATTGTCATTAAGAAAATAACTCATCTTGAGAAGCTTGTGTTAGATTTTTTTACATATCGAAAAAAATCTTTTGAGAATTAGAAAAGTATAATAGAATTGAAGAAACTTTAGAACTCTCTAAAACTTTCAACGTTTTAGAATTTGTAAAAGAAAATGTAGATGTGAATGTAAATTCAGAAGATATTGAATTGTATAAAACAAGTTTGAATGATTATACAGTAGAAATTGATGAAAAATCGAAAGAAATAGTTGACAAGAACCTTCACTCGTTTATAGGTTTAGTGGCTTATGCTTTTAATAATGATATTGATGACGAAATTCCTAAATGGTTGGTAGCCTACATTGAAGAATATGCAAGCGACATAGAAAAGCAATCTCAAAAGGAGAATTATTTACATATGATGCAAAATTTTGAAGGATATCTAAGTAAGAAAGGAAGAGTTGCATGATGGGATTTACGGAAAATATGCAGACTAACTTATCTGCATTATCAATAATACTATGAGGTGATTCAAATGGAAGTAACTCATGGTAGAGGATATGTATATTCGATTCAGTATCACATCGTATGGTGTGTTAAATACAGACATAAGATTCATCAATTGTAAACCACAACACTATCTTCCAGAAATCATTCAGAAAATGAAAGGAACAACTTCTCGTATTCTTATGAAAGAAAATAGAGAAATATTAAGAAAGCAATTGTGGGGAGGAAATTTTGGAACCCTAGCTACTTTGTTGCTACAGTTTCAGAAAATACGGAAGAACAAATAAGAAAATATATCAAAAATCAAAAAGCGAAAGTGAGGTGAAGTCAGTGAAAAAAGCTTATAAATATCGGATATATCCAAACAAGATACAAAAGGAACTTATTGCAAAAACATTTGGTTGTTGTAGATTTGTGTATAATACATATCTTGCAAAACGAATTAAAATATATAGAGAAAATAAAGAAACATTCTCATATGTGCAATGTGCAAATGATATGAAACAACTAAAATCAGAATTAAAATGGCTAAAAAGAAGTTGATTCCACCGCTCTTCAATCTTCACTTAGGGACTTAGATTTTGCGTACAAAAAGTTTTTTAAAGAACATGTGGGATTTCCTAAATTCAAATCTAAGAAAACGCACAGATTCTCATACAAAACAAAATGTGTGAATAATAACATTCAGTATTGTGGAAATCATATTAAACTTCCGAAATTAGGAATGGTAAAAACGAAAAACAAGTTGATACCACAGGGACGAATTTTGAATGCTACCATATCACAAGAACCAAGCGGTAAATATTATGCATCACTTTGTTGTACTGATGTTGACATTAAGCTGTTGGAGAAAACCAGAAATAACGTAGGTTTGGACTTGGGCATCAAAGACTTTTTGTATACCTTCTTATGGTAATCCTATTCCAAATCCAACGTATCTAAAGAAGTCATTATATAAACTAGTGAAATTACAGAGACGACTATCTCGAAAAACAAAAGGTAGCTCAAATCGTAATAAAGCAAGAATAAAGGTCGCCAGGCTTCAAGAACATATCGCAAATCAACGTAAAGACTTCTTGCAAAAGAAATCTACAGAGATTATAAAACAGAATGACATTATCTGCATCGAGGACTTAAAAGTGAAGAACATGGTGAAAAAATCATAATATTGCACAGGCCATATCAGATGTGTCATGGTCTGAATTTGTACGACAATTGAAATAGAAAGCGAATTGGTATGGAAAACAAGTTGTTAAAGTGAACAAGTTTTTTGCAAGTTCTCAGACGTGCAACATTTGCGGATATGTCAATAAAGATGTCAAAGACCTTTCTGTTAGAGAATGGGATTGTCCTAAGTGTGATGCTCATCATAATAGAGATAGAAATGCTGCTATTAATATTCTCAATGAAGGACTAAGGATATTACAAGTAGGTTAAAAAATATAAAACAACTAGGGTAGGAACTGTCCGAAGTTACGCCTGTGGAGATGGAGATTACGAAGTCTGTGAATCAGGAATCACGTGGCTTTAGCCATGTGAGGTTCAACCACCTGAGTATATTAAAGGTATTGCTGAAGAAGCCTTTGGTGAAGTAGAGAAAAAAAATAAAGAAATTGTATAAGGATTCTATGTTGGATGTTGCACAGAGATCAGTAGAAAAATATAAGGAACTTATCGTTGCAGACAGTGAGGAGGAAAAATGAACAGATTAATGAAATTATCGGAAATTAAAATAAAACCATCCTTTTCAGAAACAACACCAAGAGAAGAAAAATGGAAGAGTGTCGCAATAATTACGTAACTCATGGTGAACAAGATAGATATGTTGTAGTCGATCATACGAACACTCTTATAGATGGATATATTATGTATCTTGTGCTTAAAGAGAATAATGTAGATGAAGCAAAGGTTAAAATATTCAATAAGCGCAAAAAAAAGTGTTGGGAGCGTATTAATACAAGAGAATTTCCGATTCCGAAATATAGGACAAGAATGACTACATATGTATATGGTGTTCATCCGAATAGTAAATGCAAAAAAGAATTTATCTGGAGAATTCCTCAAGCGTGGGATGAATTTGAGAATGAATTAGTAGTTGGAGACATTATTTATTGTATCACGAAATTTGGTTGTTCACCAGTAATTGTAACCAAAATTAAAAAGTTAGATAAATGCCCTGTTGATTTTCGAGTAAGACGTGTGGCTAATAAGAAAAATAATACGAAATATGGGGGAGCGAAGATGACTAATCAAGAAGCAATAAACGTTATGGAAAAATACACAGACACAAGCTTGAGCAGAGTTGTCAGTAGAGCACATACACTGGCAATATCTCAGACGATAAGCTAGGAGAAGAACATATGACAGTAGAACAGATCGAACTTAGAAAAATTTTGAGCCAGATGTTGGCTGACAATGGTATCAACAGAGAAACCCTGAAAGAAATGGTAAATGATGTTATTGAAGAAAAAGTCGAGAAAACAGTTCGGCAAGTTATTAACGAAAGCAATGTAACGGGAATCGTGAATGGGAAAGTAGATAAGATTTCCAGGCGCGTCATTGAGGACGAAGTAACTAATAAAGTGCGCCGTGTACTTAACTGCACATCACTTAGCATTAATTGTCGGGAGCCAGAACCGCATGTTTTTGGGCGGTATATGGCATGGTGCGAAAGAACTGGACATGAGGTGACGGGAGAAAGCTATCAGGAGTTTTTGGATCAGGAAGATATCGCGAAGAATGTCATATAAGCAAATTTACAGGAGGAAACAATGGTTGAAAATATAGGGAATGGACTTGCAAAAGTGGGGGTATCACAAGAGGACCTAGAGGAAAGCATTTCCGGACTAAGGCAACTCAAACCTATCCTGCAGAAGCAGGTCATGATTGGGAATGGGCGCAACACAAAGCAGGGTCTTAAAGACGCTACGGAGCTTGGAAAGCATTTTGACACGGCAATAGATGCCATGTGCATGTTACTATCTGGGTTTATGGGTGTCATAAATAGGAGGGCAGCAGGACATGAAAGAAGAATGTAGAACCTGCCAGCACTATGACCGCCAGGAAAACGAGTGCAACAACCCGGACAGTCCCCGGTATCTGGATGACATGCCACCGTCCGGGAGCTGCAGGGAACACTGGGAACGGGAGGAATGGAAACATGAAAGTGATATCATTAACTAATGAGTTTAGCCTCACCAAAGGAAAAGTGTATGAGGTTTTGGAGGAGATTATCAATACGGTGAGTCCACCGATATGTTTAAAAATCAGAGGTGGTCATGCTTAAGCTGGCGGAAGAGTGCAACGAGTATGCCGCTGCTGTGGCCAAGTACCTGATCGGGGAAGGATCAAGAGAGGATATCCTGGAGGAACTGGCGGATGTGGGCCATAGACAGACAAGCGGATATCGTAATGCATCCGGAAGAGGTAGCTAAGGTACATGAGATCATGGAGGCTAAGATTGACCGGCAGATAGAGCGGATACAAGCCAGGAAGCAGAAGACCAGGAGCATAGGGGACAATATCCGGAGGATGCTGCAGACCGATGAGGGGCTTGCGGATTTTATGCTGGAGCATAACATTTGTGATGGGATTGATTTTTGTAAAAACACCCCGGAGTGTAGGGATTTGGCGGATAACGGAGGAGCGCTACCGGATGAGTGGTGCAGACAGTGTTTGATTAAGTGGCTTAAGAAGGAGGCAGACAGAGAATTAAAATGAATAAGCGTCCGAAAATTGGAACGAAAATGTACATGGTAAAAGAACACCTATATTACACGCCTAATCACATAGCACCAGTAATGGAGTATTGCGTATGCGATGGAGTAGTCACGGGATTTTTTGTTGGTAGATATACGGAGATTTGTCTATCCGGTATATCACCCGAAGGGTTTCCGACTCCATATAGGTATAAATTAAGCGAGATAGGAAAAAAAGTATTTTACACGGCAAAAGAGGCAGCTTGTCTCGCGCGTGAAATGACCGAAAAATATGAGCGTACCTGGGAAAAGTTCTTGGATTCGCCAATGCGGCGGTCATGGGAAAAATACTTAATTGATGTGACAACTTAAGGATTTGGGAGGACGGCATGGCGGAATTTGAAGTAGAATATGCAAGTTTTATAAAAGTGAAATTTGAAGCTGAATCGCAGGAAGAGGCGGACATGATAGCATCAATCATGGAAGGTGAAGAGATAGAAGAAAAAGGAAAATGCGATGGCTATGTTATCTGGAACGAACCCGCAAAGATTAATGAGGAAAGAACATGAAAGACACTTTAGGCTATAAAAACTTTTTGTTCTTACTGTCAGGAAGCCGGGAAGTCGGCAGTATAGATGAGGATTCATGCAGCGTGGACATATTAACTTAAGATTTAGGGAGGAATGCCGATGGTATTTGAATTCAATGGACAGATATGGGATACGGATAAACCAGCTTGGTATATCAGAGAACGGTATAAATATGTAGGGTATGAATATAAGCATTTTCACGAGCTTGGACAAGCACGAATAATTAGTATAGACCTAGATTATAAAACAAGAGAGATTACACGTATCAGCATTAGGACAGGCGTGGAGATAAGAGGAAGAAATGGATTCGAACATTCACGCGCGCTCTGTGTAGAGGAAGGTAAGAACACAGAGGTTTTTGCAAAAAAAGAGCGATGCAAAAAGAAAATTAGAAGAATTAAGCTGAATTTTTTATAGGACTTAGAAACAGTGATTTCAAAGGGAAGAGGAAGGGAAAATACTATGAAATTTATACAAGAGATATTAAAGGATTGGAAGGAAGAAAGTGGAATAAACCGAGTAGTTCAATATCAATATCGGTCTGGGGTTCTAACAATATATACTTCGCAACCAGGATGGTTTATAGGAGTTGGTGGCAAACTTGTAGATAAATACAAAAACATTTTGAAAAGAGATGTTCCAGACTTCAAAGAATTAAAGTTTGAAGAAACTGCTTGGTATTGGGTATAAGTAGAGGAAACTCGCATTTAGTCAGATAAAAAGGAGAAGTATATGGGAGTAGATACAAAAGGATTATTAAGAGGAAGAGTGTTGCCAGAAGATGTCCTGAATTATATTAGGCAAACATTTGATCCTAATGCGATATTAGATGTGAAATTAAATAATTACGGAGATGATTCTGGTTACGAGTGGATTAGAGAAAGATATGATGACTCTGGTGAATGGAAAACTTGAGCGGATTTATTCACTTTCATGATGGCGTGAAAGATAGGGGAATGTTTTATTATTATGCAAACCATAATTCATGGGAAAACCTTTGAGTATTATTCGGGCTTTTTAATCTGGAAGATATGGTTAAAGCTGAAACTACATATCTATCACTCAATAAAGATGATAGCTCGGTTGATGATATTAAAAAAGATTGTTGAACATTTTGGTGGATGGGTAGATGAGGATGACTGTGATGATGAACCATATTATCCACTCTTAAAAAAAAAAGATGGAACTATCAAGCCAGCAATACATGTGACAATGAACGATATTTATGAGAAATTTG
>VOFB01000462.1_pt1 | contig 22000 bp, 24 predicted proteins | sample 5384141 | NCBI WGS metagenome assembly VOFB01 (sample SAMN12384721, study PRJNA508395) | human gut metagenome | isolation source: healthy gut A | host: Homo sapiens | reverse complement strand
CTCTTCCAGCGTGTCATACGGGCGGCCGACGGGGGAAAGCAGCTCGTCGCCCGGCAGCAGATTGGCGCTCAGCGCGACGGCGAGCGCGTGGGTGCCGCAGGTGATCTGCGGGCGGACGAGCGCGGCCTCCGTGTGGAAGCAGTCGGCATAAACGCGCTCAAGCGTGTCGCGGCCGACGTCGTTGTAGCCGTAGCCCGTCGTGCCCGCGAAGCAGGCGACATCCACGCGGTTCTTCTGCATGGCCGCGATGACCTTGGCCTGATTGTATTCCGCCGTGCGGTCGATTTCATCAAAGCGCGGGCGAAGGGCGGCAAGCAAAGGCCCACCAAGGCATACACCGCGGTCCGGTAGTTCAGCTGGTTAGAATGCCAGCCTGTCACGCTGGAGGTCAGGGTTCGAGCCCCTTCGGATCGCCATTTTTCAGTAAAAATGCGTTGCCGATACATCCTAATGCTGGTGTAGCTCAATTGGCAGAGCAGCTGATTTGTAATCAGCAGGTTGGAATACACGCGGCGGAACATGCTTGCGGTCGGTCTTATCGGCACTTTCGCCGCGTTCAAGATCAGGATACTTGCCGACCATGTGCGTCAATAATCGCTCTGCCACTGGCTCAGTTTAGCCTTTGTTACCGATAATCTCTTTGGCACTCAAACGATTATCTTCCGTCAGAAGGAACGAACGTGACGTGCATGTGCGGGTTTTCTCATCGAGATGTACGACGGCGGACACAAAGGTTTCCGCACGCTGTTTCTGCCTCAGAAATTCAAGCGCATGTTCAAAATACTCCTTGATCGCATCTTGCGTCTTGTCCTTGAAGAAACGGGGTGTACCGGCAATCAGAACTTCGACCAGCTTCACGCTGTCCGATCTCACGCGGCATCCCGCTTCGGCAATCTGCCGTTCGGCTTCCTCTCGATAGGAATGTTCCGGCTGAATCAGGTGGAAGTTGAGCGCGCTCCGGTTCGTATCCACGTCTGGATTGCTGGCGTATTTTTCTTTGGTACGTTCGTCATGGGCTTCAATCCTGCCGATTTCAGGCCCTTTATATTTTGAAAATCTCAAGATGGCGTATTGCGCTTTCGCCATGTGTACCTCCTAATTCTATATTGTGGAGATTTTCGCGTTTTCTGCGTACATACGTACATCCGTACAGAGTTTCGGTACGCTTGTACGTATGTACGCAGATTTCGGGCGAAAAACTCATATATGCGTTTTTACTGAGATGCTGCATAATCGAACGGCGTATCCGCCCATGTCGTTTTCCATCCGTCATGGGTTTCCACATTCAAATGCAGTACAGCGCCGATTCCTTTGAAGCCCCAAACGCGCCGACCTGCCGCATTGACCATGTTGTTGCTGTGTTCTATGCCGTATTTTTTCGCGCTGCCAACCAGAAAATCACTGACAGTTCTGGATTTAAGCGGCGAAAAGGCATTTTCTTCACACCAGATCGTGTAAATGGCGTACAGTTCCTTTGAGCTGATGGATTTGTTCGGATTCAATTCGACATATTGAGTTGATTCCATAAAGAGATGACGTTGTTTGCATCCTGCTTGACCACATCGCGGTTGCCTTTGGCACGTTTGCTCTCCGAAAATCGAAACTGATTGCGGACAAGACGCTGTAAGCCCGCGAACGCCCAAAGAAAGATACCTTCCAGCTCGCGGCACATCTTTTCGGCAATGTCAGGGTCGTCTTGGCGCGCAGCGGGCTTTTCCTTCGTCGTAAGGATAAGCTGGCGGCGATAGAAGCCGTCGCTTCGGTCGTATAGAGATTGCAAATCGCCGTTGGAGAACGCCAACAGACGCGCATACATCCAGCCCTGATAGCTCTGCTTGCCTTTCTTTTCCAAATCCATCTTGTCCTGCGCGGTAACGATAGACTTGACATAGTTGGTCTGTTTCAACGCTTCCATGCGCATATCGTCGTCAATCATCAGGTGAATGTGTTCCAGATCGGCGCGGGCAAACCGATTCTCGGACACCTTTCCGACGCTTCCGTTCTTCGCATTGCACCCGAACAAGCGCGAAAGCACCGTCCCAATCTGGCTTTTTCCTTCTCCGCCGCTGCCCTTGATGAGCATCATCCGCTGTCCCTTGTTGCTGGGAATCAGGCAGTATCCGATGTACTCCTGCAAGCAGGGAATATCCTCGGCATGCAGCAGCTCGTCGAGGAAACGCAGCCAGACGGCAGGCGGCGCGGCGTCAGGGTATATCGAACGGGAAAGCGGCTTCTCACAATCTCGTTCTTTTCGTGCGTAAACCGTCCGTTCAGAAAGAGCGTTCCGTTTGCAAGATGAATCCGATCCGTCTGTGGGGCAAGCTCGTCCACGTGCGCCGTGATTTTAAGCAGTTCGATGATGCTGCTGATTTTCTTGGTGACGCTGGTGGAAGCGTAGTCTTCCAGCATCGCGTAAATATCGGCTTTGAGCAGCGCGTCGTCCATCATACAGCCTTCCGGCGTAAAGAAGGCATTTTCCGTGTAGATGATGGCGTGTGTTTTCAGAAAATGCTGGCAAAACAGGGTTTCATTGATGGATTTCCCGTCAAACCATGCAGGCCAGCCGTTAAGCGGCAGGACGGTCTTCTTCTTCTTCAAGTTCAAACTGTTCCTCCTCTGTGTAATGCTTCAGGTTGGTTTGGATGCGTTGAAGCGCACCCGTGTTGACGAGCGCTTTTGCCGTATCTTCGCGGAGTTTTGCATCCGCAGAATACAGCAGGTCGAGCACATGCCCGATGGCGGGCAGTTCATGCAGTGCTTGCGCAAAACGTCCGTCCCACGGTGCGTTCATATCCGCAGGCGCGTATGCGGTTTTCCAGTGGTTCAAAAAGCCGTTCATAGTCCGTCAGGGCTTTCGTACATTCCAGCACAAGTCTGCGCTGCTGCACCACGGGCGGCTGAGCGGGCACAACCGCAGCCGACTGCGGTGTGTTCGGGTCAAGCCCGAAATCGGCAGCGAGTTTTTGCACCGCCTGAATCAGAGAAAGTCCGAAAAGTTTGCTTTACAAAGTCGATTACGTCTCCCTTTACCTGACAGCCAAAGCAGTAGAACCGTGTATCGACCTTCAAAGACGGGGCGTGGTCGTCGTGAAAGGGACAGAGCGTCATGCCGTTGCGCTGAACGTTCAAACCGTAGTGTTCAGCCGCCTGGCGGGTCGTAATTTGAGATTTGACGAGTTGAAAGATGTTCAAGACATTCCTCCTAACAAATAAAAAGATGGTTAAAGGCGGTCAGCCGATTGTTCCGCTCAGTTCCAGACAGGCGACCTTGTGTGGCGCGGTGTCGTTTTCTCCTTCCTTGGCAGGCTGCACGAATGTGTTCACGGCCTGCATCCCCGGAAAGGTAGCTGATTGGACGGTCATGGAGTTTTCAAAGGTCACGGCGACATTGTAACGGAAAACGTATAGACTGTCAGAAAATCACGCATAATTACAATTTTGAGGTTTTCCGTTTCAAAATTGTGAATTTGCAATGTGGCTTCCAGTGATGTATAATCAAACCAAATCAGAAATCTGGAGGAATTCGCATTGGCAGAAAGAGAAACGCCGGGGCAGCGCATCAGGAATCTGCGCGAGGCCGCGTTTATCACGCAGAAGGACTTTGCCGAACGGATCGGCGTAGCCCCTTCACAACTCAGCCGCATCGAAAGCGGTGGAACCAAAACCATCAGCAGTGATATTCTGATCGCCATCGCCACGGAATTTGACGTATCGACGGATTATCTGCTGGGGCTGTCCACATTTCAAAAAGCCGCGCAACGTTGACGTGACGATGACGGGGCTTTTCCGAAGTTGCGTTCAATCGGATGGTGAACGGCGAAATGGATATGGACGTTTTGAACCGATTGATTGAACACAAGCACTTCCCGCAACTGACCAAGATAATTCGCATCTATTTTGCCGATGAGCTGGAATACGGGATTTAGAGCCGAAACATGATGCTGGACGTGTAAGCGACACCATCATGGAATTTCCAACGACCAGCGAAGAAGCTGAAAAGGCCAAGCGTGAAGATGTGATGCTGTTTAAGTCGCAGAAATTCGCGCCGCATGAAGCGGATTTCGAGCGCATTAAAATGTCTTTCTCTCTATCCTCAAGGATATCAAGAAAGACATGGACGAAAAAAAGAACCGACGTCGCCGCCGGTTCAGATGGAATTTTGAAAAAAAGCTGATGGGCGCAATTCGGGAACTGTCTCTCCCTAAAAATCCGCCGTCGCCGGAGAAAGCGGTGGATTGGACGATTTCTCAGCTTGCCAAACAGATTACGATGAGCGCGGAAACGAGAAAGGCATACAAACGTGCGTTTATGATGTCGCTTCACGATAACGGAAAAGCGCAGGGGAAAAAGTGACGGGTATCCCTTTGCTGCGGGGATGAGCAAGTAGGAAAGCAGCGCGGCGAGAGGATGCGGAAACTGCGGTCAGCGCCATTCCCTTCGCAAAGGTATAACACACTAGACCTTGCGAGCAAGGTCAGTGTGCCAAGGGGCTGCGGCCCCTTTGGAAACCCCCGGAGGCAATCCGTCACGTTACGCATTGCAGTTTACCCGCATCAATTTCAAACACCTCATCACACAACGTATTGATGTCAGTTTGGTTATGACTGGCCAATATAATCGTTTTTCCTTGAGCCCTCAGAGCAAGAAACAATTCTCTCATTTTTCTACGCCGTCGTTATCCAATCCATTAAAAGGTTCATCTAACAAAAGAATCGGCGGATTCTCCATAATGGCTTGTGCAATAGCCAACCTTTGTCTCATATACCCAAGGAATATTTTCCAACTTTTTTCTTCATATCAGCATCAAGCCCAACCGTTTCAATCGCGCGGCATATTTCAGCATCCGTTATCTTATTTTTTATGCTCGCCAACAATTTAAAATTTTGAAAGCCTGTCTGATTATGAAGAAAACCGGGGTTTCAATAATAACGCCCATATCCGTATTCGTTCGTCCGGTGCTTGTTGCCAATAAACCTTCAATCCAAATCTGTCCTTCATAAGTGGGAACGAGCCCGCAAATACAGCGTAAAAGCATCGTCTTTCCTGAACCATTTCTTCCGATTAGCCCATATATCAATCCTTTTCAAAGGAAGCATTGATATCATTCAGCACAACGGTGTCGTTATATTTTTGTGAGCTTTCTTATTTCAATAATAGGCACGACTTTTCTTCCTCCTTCTAAGGCAAACAGAAACACATTTTTTGCCTATTGAGAACGATTAGCTATATATATCTCAGTCTTATTGATTCTCATAAGACAAAGTACAAAAAACAAAAGCATAAAAAACAGCAGAACAAAAAAACTGTACTCAAACGAGTTGATTCCAAATATCGTTCCATTTCTTATAAGGACACTCAGTCGGGTTAACGCAACGATTGAATACTTTTCTGAATTTTCCGATAATATCATGAGTGAAAAAAGATCTTGTAAAATTAAGAAACCAGCAATTATACTTCCGATTTGTTTTTTCTCATCTAAATTAAAGAAAAACTGAATTTCTGCCAGACAAACGCTTGCCATCCACGAAAAAAGCAGGCATAGCGCATTCGCGCCGATCGGCGACATGCTTTCGGTGATATATTTGCTGAAGCTCATCACATTTTCCAAATTGGTTTCTCCTCGCGAAAGCGCCAGTATAACCGCTCCCCACCGTGAACTAAATGTAATATTAGGAATGAATAGAAAAATTGAAACAAACGCTATCGCCGCAAAATAAATCATCGTAGAAACACAAATATAGATCATTTGAGCCATGCACCACTGAACCCGATTCATTCGAACAATGAGAAGGAGCTGTGTTTCGTCGAAAAAAGGAGCATCGCTAAATAAAAACAGCGTTCCTCCTACAATGACCATTTGTAAAAACACCGAGTTTGAAATAAAAGGATACACCCACGGTGTAATCTTGTAATGCTGCGCCGCCAGCCATGTACTGATAGGCGCAAGATGATCCCATATAACAAAACACACAACCAATATCGTCATATAAAATCTTGACGATCTCAAAAGCTTCTTTATGTCGAAAAGAAAACATGCCCATATTCCATGAAAGTTAAGCATGTATGAACCTCCATCTCATTTTGAAACGAAATATTCTATGGACAACGACATGTAACAAAACAAAGTAACCGGCCATACATAAAAAAGTCATGGCGTCATTTGCCTGAGATATATTTTTGCGACGTCGCTGGGCGAATGCCATGGCCCAGTTGAAATGTAAGCAATATTATACAATAATATATTTATAATAAATGGAGAAGCCAAAGCCACTTTTCTATCAGGATAGAAACGCAGATACCGCCAATCCTACACACGACCAAAGCGAACCGCACAAAGCAGAGCTAAAGATATAAGAAGCTATATATACACACGGATTTTTTATTTTGCAGCCATTGTCCAAACGGCTGCAAAATAAAGTTTTCAAAGGTTGTCGCTGCCGGCCGCCAAAAATGGGTATCGAATGCGTAAAAGAAGCACAAAAACTCCCCATCCGGCGGCGATTGTGACGAATCCCGAAACGGCGCAGACTATGTAATTACAATTTATATATGTGTTATCATCCATTCTTGCCAGAAGAAACGGCATAGTATGGTCACAAAGTCTTGCGCTACTGCGTCTGCCATAACAAACGCAGCTAAGAGAGGTAAGAGGCGTGAAAAAGAACCAATATCGTATGTAAATCGAAACAAATAAACAATATCAAGCGTATCATAATTCGCGCGAATATCTGGCATAACCACAAGGAAATTCATAAATACCATGCAAAAACAGAAATGATCAGCCTAATCGAAAGCATTTTCATCTTTAGAAGATTAAAAAATATGTTCTTTTCATCTCGAAATCACTTCTCCTGTATAAGCATCCACATAAACTCTGGTTATAAACAGATGTTCATCAATGTTTCGCGCTTGTATTTCATCAGGCGAAGCCCCTTCATCTGTCGAACTGAAAATCCACATCGGGCTTAAAACGATTTCTTTTTTCCGTTCCATTGCAACCAGCTTTAATTCAGCTCGAACAAAACAAAGTTTCTTTTCCGAAATGCTCTGAGTATAGTAGTTCGTCAACGCTTGAACCGCCGTTTTATAATCAATGACCGGTTGATTCGCTTCTTTTGAAACCACCGCATACATACCCGTAATTTCCATTCCAATCACGCCAGACGAATCAACCATCGCAACAATACGCGCTGGAAATCGTGTTTTATCGGTTGCGCTTCTGCAAAAAGTCGCGTCAACCGGATAACCGTTGAGCGATTGCTCTGCAACGACTACATAACATTCATCTCTTTTGCTCCATGTGCGAGAATATTTCTTCTGGCGTGTTTTCGGCTCCGATTGCCAAAACAGGCTTCTTTCTATCAGTTTTTGCGCATCATTGAGCGAAGATTGATCCATCGCTATGATACGACTGTTTGCAGTCGATATTCCAACGGAGGACAAAATGCTGTCGATCTGTGCCAGGGCGTCTTCCGAACTGCAAAAATCCAACTCGGATTCACGGACAAAATAGTTTGACATATCGTTGATTTCATCATCAATAGGCAAAAAATATGAATATTTGTCATAATCATTCGTCTCATAATAAATCGCTTCCGCCGCGGAAACCGTCAGCTTATCTCCGCGATCCGAAACATACATCGGTATAGGGCTTTCTTCCCGATGAGTGCAGGAAAACAGGGAACACAGGCTTTGCTCCGGAATGGACATATATTTCACCGTAAAAGAGGGCATCGTATCAAAAGCCGATGTCGGGCGGTTCATCAATTCAATCCTGATATGATCAGTTATGCTTAAATCGTCGTATTGATCTTCATCCGTACAGCTTTCAAATATGTCGTTTTTTCATTACCACTGGAACTGGCAGTATATTGTTCATCACCAAGAACGGAAGATACATTATTTTCTTCAATCGACGTTTGTGATTCAGTGCAATCCAGCGTTTTATGATAAATAGAAGCCGAAGCAGCGCAACTCAAAACGATAAGCAAAAACGCAACCAGTTTCTTCTTTCTCTTTTATCCCTACTCATATCGGACGCTCCCTTTCATTTGACAGTCACCGCATGTATTTATTGCCATAATAGATATGCCACGAGAGGTATATACTTCTCGTGGCATATTGAAACATGTTTTACGGATTCCAACGTCCACTGCAAGTGATTTCTTTATCCGATTGGCCACGAAGATTATATGGTCGCATCTCTCAGCGTTTTAGCTCCGTTTTTCATTTTATTTGTTTTACGCTCTTCGCAACTTTAAGAATTTGTTCCTCGTTGTCTCCGTCCATCATAACCGAAAGAATCCTATTGTTTTCGCTCCATATAATAGAAGATGTTTTTTCTTTAATCGAGACGATTGCGTCCTTTCCATAAATTTCCGTATGGTATACCCACGCATTTTCGGTATCCACATTCATTTCGTTGTTTTCAGACATTTCTTCAAAAACCAAGCGAACGTCCAGGTTATTCCGGTCGCGCATATACGCCGCAAATTCGCGGCCAAACGAATTCTCAACGCTTTCAACTTCAAATTCAGCCGGGATATAGGATGGATAGTACATTCCTTCCCATCCGTTAGAACATCAAAGGCTTTTTGCTCATCTTCTTGCAGCTTTACAGCCGTATATTGCCCATGATCCTTCTTGAACATCGAAAACACGCGCACCCGAAAGGGCGCGCTCGACGCAAATGCAGTCGTAAGCCCGATGCATAAAATTCCAAGTGCCGCCATTATCCCAGTGTACTTTTTCATTGTATTCTCATCTCCATTTCAAAAATGAGGTAAATCTTCATCAAAACGAATTTCGCTCAGCTCTGCATTTTTCGCATATATTTTCAAAAATCGTTGAGCCTGCTCATAAACCTGTGTATGACTCGATATCACATAGCACCTCATTTCAGGCTGTGAAAGTCTAAAACCTGTTCTCCGAACCTGAGAGCGATAACCGAATTCGGAATTTCTCTTTCCTCACTTTTAGTTGTCTCTAAAATAACCTCTTTGAATAAAGCCGTTTCTTTATCTGCGCTTATATACTCAGAAATTCTACTCCACAATTTGCTTCCGTCTTTCTGTAAAAACAACGGTGAATTAGGAAACCTGCTTGAGTTTTCCAGCACATACAGATTGGTTCCATGTTCGTCATTATAATCTGACACTTTATCAGCTATTTCAAGAAGTATGTCCCAGTTCAACTCCTTTTCGGGGACAGACAATCCCATTTTCTTCCATAGTTCCAGATGCTGCGCCTTAAATTCCGTCCTGTAATTTTTGATTGCACATCCGTACACATCATTTCCAAACTTTACGGTGCTGGACACATCATCAATCTCTATCGGAAGTATGTCTCCATTTTCCGCCGCTTTCTGCATTTGTTTATACGTCATAATCTGAATATCTGCTGATTCATCCTGTACAGAGTACTTTATTTCATCTCCATTTTGAACGTATTCTTCTATCGTACACCTCATTCGTTCGGATTCTGCCGTATATTCGATTACAAGTTCTTTCTGCGCCAATGCACAGTTGCATATCAACAGTAGAATCCCAAATGCCATTATTGGTACACGAACAAATACCGCGCTTTCTTTTTTCATGGGGTTTTCTCCTTTTTCTATCTACCTATATAGACACCTCTCCCTGCAATTTTATCTCCATTTTTTGAAAAAAATTATTTTATCCGTGTAACGCTTTTGCTACTTTCAAAGCGTCTTCTTCCACTTCTCCGTCAAAAACCACTGAGAGGATTCTATTTTGTTCATTCCATGAAACAATCGTTAAGTCTGCTTTCGCCGAAACCAAAGCAGTATTTCCATGAATCTCCGTATAATATACTTGCGCGTTTTCCGTATCAATATTTGATTCCGCATCTTCCGTCATTTCTTCAAAAAGTCAAATATTCATTATTCTTATTTTCAAAGCTGATTAAGAATATTTGCTCTGACAAGTTCTCTACGTTTATAACCTCGAACCCATCTGGAATATACGTGGGATAGTACATTCCTTCCCATCCATTAGGAACATCAAAGGCTTTTTGCTCATCTTCTCGCAGCCCAATCGCGGTATATTGCCCATGATCTTCCGCGAACATCGAAAACACGCGCACTCGAAAGGTTTCACTCGACGCAAACGCAGTCGTAAGCCCGATGCACAAAAATTCCCAAAGCGGCTACAGCGAAGCGCATCGTTCTAGGCGCTACTGTAAAACTGCTTTTTCAGACTGATCCACCGCAAACGACGCATCATTTTCTTCATGCGCTTTTCTCTACTTGTTTCCAGAAACTCCAAATAACGTTGATCCTCTGGTGAATTTTCCAACAGTGAATCAGCTTCTTCATCCCGTATCTCTCTCATTGCTTTTGAAATCAAGACTTTCTGATATTCGGCTTCAGCTTTTGATCGTCCTGATACTCCGATTTATTCATTTTTTCAATTCAACTCCACCTCTTCAAGTATCCTTCTCAGGTGCTTATATATCCTTTCCAAAATTCCGCCAATATTCTGGGGCTTCACCCCGATCTGCTGTGCGATTTGCTTATATGTCAGTTCTTCATCAAAACGCATCGACAATATCCACTGTTCTTTTTTCAGAAAGTTTTTGAATGGCTTTTTTCAAGCGCCGTTTTTCTGCTGCAATAATGATTTGTTCCTCAATCGGCATCTCATTTGCCACCAGTTCTTGTGTGCATTCTTCATCTACGGTAAATGAATACTGGTTTATCCTTTTCATTCGTCTTAAACGATTGATCGAAGCATGTTCAACAGTTATAATGATATATCTTCTCAAGCTCATATCGGAAAGCTGTCTAAGTGTCGATATGCGTTTCATAAGCATCAGACACGCATCACTTACAGCATCTAACGATTCTTCCTCATTTCTCAAAACGGTCAACGCCTTCTTGAACATCATCAATTCATAGTCAATATATAACTGTTGAAAAAACGCCCGATCATCTTCACTGTGCATTGTCCAAACTACGGTGTAAAATGCTAGCATTTGTGTTTGATTCACCACCTGAATACATTTTTCTTTCTTTGATAGAGACGCTTATTGGGTTCATCGACAGTTCCAAGTTACAGCAAAAGATGCGGGTTGGCAAGTCCTTCTCACGTTCATTTCAGCAATTATCGCATAATGAACCTAAAAAGCTGTTGCAGCCCGCCATATAACGCTTCGACAAAATTTGGTCTCGGGCTGGCATCCTCACATTTCAGGAATGTGATTTTCTGTGCGTTGGGATTCTCTGCAATGATCTCAGCGACGATGTTATCCGGTATTCCCGAAGCCTCGCTATGAATGGTGACCTTCGGTTCTCCACGCGCCCCAGCGCAGAAACAGATGAGCATTGCGCACGCGGCAAACGCGGCCATACGTATTTTCATAAACGTCTCCTTTCCTCCAGAAGAATCTATTTCTTGTTCTTCCTGTTTCTCTATTGATATAGACGCTTAAGCCTTCCGTTTTATCTCGTTTTTTTCATATAAATTTTCTGTTTTTCTGTTTTCCGTGCTTTTTATGTGGTATAGTAGAAATATCATTCATACATGAGGAGTCGATATTGATGAAAGCCGTTATCTATGCCCGCTATTCTTCCGACAACCAGCGTGAGGAATCCATCGAAGGACAAATCCGCGAGTGTACGGCTTTCGCGGAGAAGAACGACATCACGGTTTTGAAGCACTACATCGACCGCGCTTATTCCGCGCGGACAGACCATCGTCCCGCGTTTCAGGAGATGATTAAGGACAGCGACAAGCACCTGTTCGATATGGTCATCGTCTGGAAACTCGACCGCTTTTCCCGCGACCGTTACGACAGCGCCCGATATAGGTGCTGCTCAAGAAGAACAACGTCCGTGTCGTTTCCGCAACCGGGTGATTTCTTCCGGCGCAGACGGCATCCTACTGGAATCCGTCCTGGAGGCTTTGCAGAGTATTATTCCGCCGATCTCGCCGAGAAGGTGGCGCGCGGGCTGACGGAAAACGCGCTCAAAGGCAAATGCAACGGCGGTACACGTCCAGTTGGTTATGTCGTTGATGATGAACAGCACTTCCAGATCGACCCCTTAACAGGACCGTTTGTGTTGGAAGCCTTCAAACGCTATGATGATGGCGCCACAATGAAAGAAGTGGTGGAGTTTTTAGGAAAAGGCATCAAAAACTCACTGGGACGGGATATGAATTTGAATAGTGTCAGCGGATGCTTTCCAATCGTCGATATATGGGCGAATACACCTTCCGAGATATCGTTGTTCCCGATGCAGGTTCCCGCCATTGTTCGAAAGAGCTGTTCGACCGAGTACAGGAAAAGATGGCAAAAAATAAGAAAGCCCCTGCCCGACATAAGGCAGAGGATGATTATCTGCTGACAACAAAGCTGTTCTGCGGATATTGCGGAGCGTATCTTTGCGGCGAAAGCGGAACAAGCCGGACGGGAGTTGTTCATCACTATTACAAGTGTGTATCCGTCAAGAAAAAGCGCACCGATTGCCATAAAAAGCCCGTCCGCAAGGGTGGCTGGAAGATATGGTCGTCAACGCAACCATGAAGATGCTGATGAGTGACGCGACCATCGACGCGATTGTTTCCGCGCTGATGACCTTGCAGGATGAAGAAAACGTCAATCTTCCGCTGTACGAGAAGCAGCTGCGAGAAACAAAGACCGCCATTGACAATCTGCTGAACGCCATTCAGCAGGGACTTTGACCCGTTCAACCAAGGAACGGCTGGATGCTTTGGAAGCCGCACAGGATGAATTGGAGAACAAGATCGCCTGCGAGAAACTGGCAAAGCCGAGGATTACCGAAGAACAGCTTCGTTTCTTCCTTGAGAAGTTCCGAAAGATGGATGTTGCGAATCAGGCACAGCGCAAGATGCTGATCGACACATTTGTCAATGCCATCTTCCTGTATGACGATAAAGTTGTTTTGACGTACAACTTCCACGAAGGAACGGAAACGATCTCTTTTGAAGAACTTCAAAAAGTTACAGAAGCAGGCGCTTCTGGTTCGGATTTGGTTTCATCTACTGCACCAAAGAAAAAAGCTCGGCAAAAGCGCCGGGCTTCTTTTTTGTAAACTTGGGAAACGGACTTGAAGAAGCCGCAATGAATCAAGCCCCGGTGGGGCTTGAGAACGGCGCTGACCGAGCGGCGTCGAGCCGCGAGAATCCAGTCCTGTTTCCCGCACCAAAGAAAAAGCTCGGCAAAAGCGCTGGGCTTCTTTTTTTGTAAACTCGGGAAACGGACTTGAAGAAGCCACAATGAATCAAGCCCCGGTGGGGCTTGAGAATAGAATCGGGAATATGGTATACTGGGCTCAACAAATCGGGATTTGCAGGAGGGTGCTTTCGTGAAAACGAAACGAGTCGGTCTATGCGTGATCGCAGTTTTTTCTGATCGTGGTTTTGATTTATTCCGGTATTCAGAAAAAACATACAGTCACGCTTTTAAATAATGATGAAGACAGAATAAAGACAGAACAAATACAGCCGCTTTGGGAAATTGTAAAAAGTAAGTGGTGATCGTGATACGGATGTCGTTTTTACCGATGTCGAAACAGGCAAACAATATACAATCGGGTACATTACACATGGCATAACAGAAAAAAATCAAACTTGAAAGCAACAAATGGTATAAGGTGGAGGGAGGGAGGTAATCTCACGCTCTGCCCTGTAAATGTTCGAAATTGAATAAATGCCGGTTTATCCGTATTTGCCCATAACATGGGGCTGAGGCAGGCACACAGCAATCAGAAATGGCTCAAGGTGAAGATTTTTTCAAGAATGGTTGAAATGACAGTTTTCGCTAGGAAACACTTGGTCATTCTCGATCTGTTGCAAAAAAACACAACCTCATGTATAATAACTGCATGCCGTCTTGAGATTTTACGAAAACAAGGCGGATAAAGGAGGAAATAAGCATTGGCTAAGCCGAAAAAGAAATACACGGAGCCGGTCAGCCTGCCGATGCTGCCGCTGCGCGGGCTGATGGTCTTCCCGCATATGGTTCTGCATTTTGATGCGGGGCGCAAGAAATCCATTGCGGCGCTCGATCAGGCCATGGAGGAAAACCAGCGCATTTTTCTGGTCGCGCAGCGCGATATGGATGTGGATGACCCTGCCGTTGATGATATTTATCATGTGGGCACCATTGCCTGCGTCAAGCAGGTGCTTCGTTTGCCGGGCGGCAACGTTCGCCTGCTCGTGGAGGGCAAGAGCCGCGCGGTTCTGCGCGCGGTGACGCAGGAAGAGCCGTATTTTGTGGGCGCGCTGGATGAAGTGCTCGAACAGGGAACGCCTGTTTCTATCGAAACGGACGCGCTGCTGCGCACGGCGCACCATTATTTTGAGGAATATTGCAAGATGAGCGGCCGGATTTCCGGGGAGACCATGCAGTCTGTTCTGGAAATCGAAGATCCTGGCCAGTTGGCGGATATCATTGCGGCCAACGTGCTCAGCAAAATCGAGGATCGTCAGCAGGTGCTCGAGGAATTTGACGAGCTGGCGCGGCTGGAATCCGTCTGCGCGCTGCTCGTGCGCGAAACCGAATTGGCGGGCGTGGAAAAGAAGGTTCAGGCGCGCGTCCGCAAGCAGATTGAGCAGAACCAGAAGGATTATTTTCTGCGGGAGCAGATCAAGGCGATTCAGACCGAGCTGGGCGACAAGGATGCGACGGACGTTGAGGATTTGCGCGAACGGCTGGCCAAGACGCCGATGAACGACGAGGCGCGCGATAAGGCGAACCGCGAACTGGAACGCCTGAGCCGCATGGCGCCCGGCAGCCCGGAAATCGGGGTCAGCCGAACCTATATCGAATGGCTGCTCGATCTGCCGTGGGGCAAGACCACGCCGGATAACCTCGATCTCAAGCGTGCGCGACGGATTCTGGCGGAGGATCACTACGGGCTGGACGAGGTGAAGCAGCGCGTCATCGAATATCTGGCCGTGTGCCGCATCAAAAACAACATGAAGGGGCCGGTGCTCTGCTTCGTCGGCCCGCCGGGCGTGGGCAAAACGTCCATCGCCAAGAGCATCGCCCGCGCACTCGGGCGCAAGTTCGTTCAGATGTCTCTGGGCGGCGTGCGCGACGAGGCGGAAATTCGCGGCCATCGCAGAACGTATATTGGCGCGATTCCGGGGCGGATCATTTCGTCCATCAAGCAGGCGGGGACGATGAACCCGGTCTTCCTGTTTGACGAAATTGACAAAATGGCCTCCGATGTGCGCGGCGATCCGGCGAGCGCGATGCTCGAAGTGCTCGACAGCGCGCAGAACGACGCTTTCCGCGATCACTATCTGGAAGCGCCGTTCGATCTTTCCGGCGTGATGTTCATTACCACGGCCAACTCGGTGGATACCATCCCGCGCCCGCTGCTTGACCGCATGGAGCTGATCGAGGTCAGCGGCTATACCGAGGATGAAAAGCTGAATATCGCCAAGCGGCACCTGCTGCCCCGGCAGATCGAGGAGCACGGGCTGGCGGCGAAAAGCGTCCGTATCAGCGACAAGGTGATGCGCAGTCTGATTCGCGGCTATACGCTGGAGGCGGGCGTGCGCCGCTTGCAGCGCACCATCGGCAAGGTCGTCCGCAAGAGCGCAGTGGAGATGATCGACGAAAACATCGAGACCGTCACCGTGACGCAGGAAACGCTCGAAAAATTCCTCGGCGCACCGCGCTTCCATTACGAAAAGGCGGGCAAGAAGCCGGAAATCGGCGTTGTCAACGGTTGGCGTATACCGTCGTCGGCGGCGACACGCTGCAAATCGAAACGACGACCATGCCGGGAACGGGTGTGCTCGAATTGACGGGCAGTCTCGGCGACGTGATGAAGGAGAGCGCCCGCGCGGCGAAATCCTATGCGCGCGCATGCGGTTGAATTTGGCATCGACCCGGAATTTTATAAAAAGCTCGACATCCACATCCACGTGCCGGAGGGCGCTGTGCCCAAGGACGGGCCGAGCGCGGGCGTGACGATGGCCACGGCGCTGGTCTCCGCGCTGACGGGCATCGCGGTCAGGCAGAATGTCGCGATGACGGGCGAAATCACGCTGCGCGGCCGCGTTCTGCCCATCGGCGGATTGAAGGAAAAGCTGCTGGCGGCGCACCGCGCGGGCATTGACACCGTGCTCATTCCGAAGGAAAACCTCAAGGATTTGGAGGAAGTGCCCGCCAACGTGCGCGAGGCGCTGACCATCATCCCGGCGGAGGATGTGCATACCGTGCTGGAAACGGCGCTTTGCGAAAAGCCGACCTCCAAGCAGCAGGCATAAGAAAAGGAGCATACCAAACGATGATCGTAAAATGCGCGGATTTTATCACGTCGATGAAGGATTATGGCGATTTCGCCACGAAGGGCTGCCCGGAGGTGGCTTTTGCGGGCAAGAGCAACGTGGGCAAATCCTCCATGATCAACAAGCTGACCAACCGCAACAAGCTCGCCCGGACGAGCGCCACGCCGGGCAAGACGCGGCTCATCAACGTCTATCAGATCAACAATGAGATCAATTTCATTGATTTGCCGGGGTACGGCTTCGCGAAGGTCAGCAAGGACGAAAAGCTCTCCTGGGGCAAGATGATGCAGGATTATTTTGCCCGGACGGAGGATCTTTGCCACGTCTTTCATCTGGTGGATATCCGCCATGAGCCGAGCGCGGAGGATAAGGAGATGGCCATGTTCCTGCGGCAGGCGGGGATTCCGTTTACCGTTGTGGCGGCGAAGGCGGATAAGATCAGCCGCGGCGCGCGCATGAAATACCTCGCGCCGATCTGCCGCGGACTGCTGGTTCAGCCGTGGCAGGTGATTCCGTTCTCCTCGGAGGACGGCACAGGCAGGGAAGAGATGCTTTCTAAAATTGAGCAGGTCTGCTACGCGGAAGAGGAACTCGACGACGCGGCGGGCGAACCGACCCGCCCGTGGAGGACTGAACAATCAATCAAAAACGGTGCAGGCCGCAAGGCCTGCACCGTTCAGACTGTAGACAAAGCTATTCTCCCCCCCGAAAGGGAGAATAGCCCAAAAATGAAAGAATAGCTGAATTTCTTGATTTTGCTATTCAAGCCAAGTTTGCTTATGAAAGAACGGTGCAGGCCGTAAAGTCTGCACCGTTTTTGATTGAATAACAGCAAGGTCAGTCGTTATGCGCGGGCATCTTCGCTTCGTCGCCGACGCACGCGCCCATCAGCTTGTTGATGGAGCGCTCTACCGCGTCGCGGCTGTTGCCCCACGGCTTATCCGCGTTGCGGAAATCGTATTTCAGCGTAAACCATTCCAGCTCATCCGAGAGCCTTTTCAGGTTCGGCAGCTCTACGGCGGCGACGGCCTTGCTGAACGCATCGGCCTGCGCGGCGGGGAGTGTTTTTTGCGCCATATCCAGCACAAGCGCCAGATGCGGCAGGCAGAAGCCCTTTGAAGCGTCGAGCATTTGCTTAAATTCGGCGTTTGTGCCGTAGAGCTGGGCGATGGTATAGGCGTAGCGGTTGAGCGCGCCGTCGAGCTGTTCGCAGATCACGCAGCCGGAAAGGCGTTTCCGAATTTTCGCCGCGCGGGAATCCTCGCTCTTTCCGCCGCGGAGCGAGGCAAGCAGCCCCTTGGAGCCGCCGCCGCTTTCCAGAATGGTTTTGAGATCGCACTCGACCTGCTGCAAGTGCGTGTGCGTCATCAGCGCGAGGCCGAGCCGGTTGCGCCGCTCAAACATCAACTGAAAATGCCGCGGGCAGAAGCCGACTTCGTTGGTCTTGACCCGGCAATCCGGCTCCATGTAGGCCGCGCCGAGCATGCTATCCACATATTGATCTTCGCAGGCGATGCGCAGGCGGCAAAGCGGACATTCGCTGTTTTCGCGGTAGGCATCCAGAACGGGCAGGGTATCCAGCGTATATTTCATCTTCGTTTACCTCATACTGGGTCGAGGGATAATTGGGCGGCGCGGCTCATAGGCTCAAGGGCGAAACGGAGGGAAGCGCATGGCAAAGCGGCGGCTTACCAGCAGGCAAAAGCGTCAGCGGACGAAGAAAATCCGGAATCGGGTCATTCTGGCGTTGGCGGTTCTGGCGCTGACGTCGGCGGCCATGGCGCCGGAATTGCGGGCGTATCTGAACGCGAAAATCCGACGCGGGGTGCAGGCGTTTGCCGATCTGCGCGCGCAGGAGATTGAGGTCACGCTGCCGGAGCGGCGGATATACGCGCTTCAGCTCGGCGTGTTTGACAACGGGGAAAGCGCCGAAAGCGAACGGAAAAGGCTCGCGGCGATGGGCGTTCCCTGCGTCGTTTGGCAGGATGCGCAGATGCGGCTGATGGCGGACGCGGCGACGAGCCGGGAGACGCTTCTCGGCGAAACGGCGGGGCAGACCAGCTTTGTGACCGAAGAAACGCTGACGCGCGTGGATATGCGGCTCAGCGCCGGAAAGAGCGACGGAAACGACGCGGCGCGGCTGCTGCACCTGCCGGATGAAGCGCTTTCCCGGTTGGAGAGCGGCGAGGCGTTGGCGGATGTTCTCGCGGACGTGCGGGCGCAGGCACAGCGGGGCGTATCGGCGCACCCGGAAAACACGCTGTACACCCAACTGGCGCAGAGCCTTGTCAACTGGTGCGCGCTGATCGAGAAAACGCCGAACGGCGATAAGCCCTACGCGCGGGCGACGATGGCGCTTCTGTGCCGCGAGCTCAGGCGGGCGCTGGCCAATCAGTAGGCGTTGAGCACCGCCTCCGCGCATCTTACGCCGTCCACGGCGGTGGAGGTGATGCCGCCCGCGTAGCCCGCGCCCTCGCCGCAGGGATATAGTCCGAGAACGCTGACGCTCTGGAGGGTTTCGTCGCGGGTGATGCGCACGGGCGAGGAGGAGCGTGTTTCCGGCCCAGTGAGCACCGCGTCCGGGCAGTCAAACCCGCGCAGGCGGCGACCCAGCAGCGGAAGCGCCTCGCGCATGGCGCCGATGATCGGCGCGGGCAGAAGCTCGGCCAAATCGCCGGGAACGACGCCCGGCCGATAGCTCGGCCTGACCGAGCCCAACTGAACGCTTGCGCGCCCCGTAAGCAGATCGCCGACGGTTTGGCAGGGGGCTTTGCCGCTTCTGCCGCCGAGAACGAACGCGCGGCGCTCGATTTCGCGCTGGAGAAACATGCCGGCCAGCGGATGCTCGCTGCCGAAATCCTCCGGGCCGACGCCGACGAGCAGCGCGCTGTTTGCGTTTATGCCGTCGCGGGCGTAACAGCTCATGCCGTTGGTGACGACGCTCTCCGGCTCGCTGGCCGCCGCGACGACCGTGCCGCCCGGACACATGCAGAAGGTGTAAACGCTGCGCCCGCTCGGCAGATGCAGCGCCAGCTTGTAATCCGCCGCGCCGAGCGCCGGGTGCCCGGCCGCCGCGCCGTATTGCGAGACGTTGATGAGGCTTTGGGGATGCTCGATGCGCGCGCCGATGGAGAAGGGCTTCTGCACGAGCGTGACGCCGCCCGCCAGAAGCGATTCGAACGTATCGCGGGCGCTGTGGCCGATGGCGAGCACGACGGCTTCGGCGGGCAGCTCGTGCCCGCCCTGCGCGTCTTCATAGCGAACGGCGGCGACGCGGCCGCCCTTGTGCAGCACCTTCGTCAGGCGCGCGCCGAAATGCACTTCGCCGCCCAACTCGAGAATCCGCATGCGCATGGCCTTGACCACACCGCAGAGCTTGTCCGTGCCGATGTGCGGCTTTGCGTCGATCAGGATGTCATGCGGCGCGCCGAAGCGCACGAAGGTGCGCAGGATATGCTCGCCGCGCGGATCCTTCGTGCCGGTGTTAAGCTTTCCATCGGAAAACGTGCCTGCGCCGCCCTCGCCGAACTGCACGTTGGAAGCGGGGGAAAACGCCTCCGCGCCGCGCGACCAGTAGGCATGAACGTCGCGGGTGCGCGTATCGACGTCCTGACCGCGTTCGAGCACGATGGGGCGCGCGCCCGCTTCGGCCAGCGTCAGCGCGGCGAACAGACCGGCGGGGCCGAAACCGACGACGACCGGGCGAACGGCGGGCGCGTGAGGGAGCGCCGCCACGGCGGGCGGCGCGGGACGGCCAAACCGCCGACCGCGGGCGCGAGCCGCGCGGCAATCCGCTTTTCATCCTGCGGATTTTTGAGCGTCACATCGAGCGCGACGACGAAGCAGACGTCGTTTTTTTTGCGCGCATCGACGCTCTTTCTGCTGATTTCACAATGCGCGACGGTGCTCTGAGAGACGCCGAGCGCTTTTGCGGCCGCCTGCGCAAGCGATTGGCCGGAATAAGAGAGTGGGAGTTTTATGTTATGGAGCCTGAGCATGGTATTCCTCCGAAAATCAAGCGTTAACCTGCAATCGCCTTCGCGGCGGCTAGCGCACCGGCAAAGGCGCGAAGGTAAATTGTAGCCTCCGCAGGGGGCCGTCCACATCGCGCAGCTCGCCGATGATGTGCAGGCCGTCAAACAGGCGGAAGCCATGGTTGAGGGATCGACGTCCGCAAAGGGAAACGCCGCCGCGCGTGACCTGCGCGTTGGCAAAGCCCTGCGTGCCCGTGACGACCAGCGGAAACGCGGAAAGCGCGCCGCAAAGCGCCTGCTTTTCGGATTCCGCGGAAAGGGCTTCGGCAGGGCGTATCCGGCGAAAGACGCGCTTCCCGAAGTGACCGTCTGCGCCAGCAGGCGCGGCAAAACGCCGGTCGTCAGCGCCAACAGGGACACGGGCGCGAGCTGACGGATGCGCGCATCCAGCCACGGCAGAAGCGATGGGATCTCCGGCAGAAAGTTGACGGCGAGACGAACGCTCCGCCCCTGCGCCAGCGCGGGCGCGGCCTCGCGGGAAAGCTGAAACACGCAGACCCCCGATACGCCGTAATCCGTCAGCAGCAATTCGCCGGTTTCCCGCAAAACGGCTCGGCCGTCAATCATCAGGGTAAATTCAGCCTGCGTGCGGATGCCCTTCAGCCCCTTGAGCGCGGGATGACTGCCTCGAAGCGAACCAGCGCGGGATAGAGCGGCGTGATCTCGTGGCCGAGCGCCTGCATCAGACGCGCGCCCGTTCCGTCCGTGCCCATCGACGGCGCGGCGCTTCCGCCCATGGCGGCGACGACGTGCGGCGCAAAAAGCCCCGAACCATCCGCAAGCTGCACCGACCAGCCGCCGCGGCGGGATGGGGAGAGCGCGACGACCTCCGTATCCGTCAGCATCGAGACGGCGTGGCGTTCACAGGCCATGCGCAGCACGTCGAGCACGGCGGAGGCGGCCATCGTGCGGGGATAGACGCGGCCATCCTCCACGGCGGTCATCAGGCCGAGCGAGGCGAAGAAGGCGGCGACCTCCTCCGGCGGCACGGCGGCATAGACCCGCTCGACGAACGGCGCGGCCTTGCCGTAATGCGACGGCTGCATATCCAGATTGGACAGGTTGCAGCGGCCGTTTCCCGGTGGCCAGCAGCTTTTTGCCCACGCGCGGCAGGCGCTCGACCACCGTAACGCGCGCAGCCCCCTGCGGCCAAGCGCGGCCGCACGCACAGACCGCCCGCGCCGCCGCCCAAAATCACGCAATCGGTTTGCATGGAAACATCCTCCAGAGCTTCAATTCGATTTATTATACCATAGACAAAGGGAAAAACACAATGCGCGGCAGTGTCCGGCGCAAACCGTGATAGACTGAAAAAGCGGCGCGCGCGCCCGCGCATCCGCCTGATTCGGCGGGAAGGGATGAACGACATGCAAGACGACGCTTTGCTACATTGAAAAAAAGACGGACGCACGCTGATGCTCCATCGGGTCAAAAGAAAAACGACATGAACCGCGATAAATGGCTTGGCGTGGGCGGAAGGAAAATTTGAGCCGGGCGAAAGCCCGGAGAGAATGTATGCTTCGCGAAGCGGGAGGAACCAGGCTGACGCTGACGCGCTGGGCATATCGCGGGATTGTGACGTTTGTTTCCGGCGCGATTACTGCGAATATATGCACCTGTTTACCGCCGACGCTTTTGAGGGGACGCTGCGCGACTGCGACGAAGGCGCGCTGGAAT
>VOFB01000085.1_pt1 | contig 22000 bp, 41 predicted proteins | sample 5384141 | NCBI WGS metagenome assembly VOFB01 (sample SAMN12384721, study PRJNA508395) | human gut metagenome | isolation source: healthy gut A | host: Homo sapiens | reverse complement strand
GATCACAACCACCATTACGGAAAACTCTGTTTCTTCCGGATGAATGATCTTTATAATAGAATCCCTGATCAGTTCATACGCCATCAGAAGGATTGCTGCCGCAACGATCAGTCCCGATACATATTCGATCCGTCCGTGGCCAAACGGATGCTCCGAGTCCGGTTTTGCTCCTGCCAGCTTAAACCGATCAGCGTAACAGCGGAAGATCCTGCATCTGACAGGTTGTTGAATGCATCCGCAGTCACAGCGATCGAATGGCTGATCGTTCCTGCAAAAAATTTGCCACAGAAAAGCAGAATATTTAAAAAGATTCCGACCATACCGCAGAGAATACCATACTCCTGTCTGATCTTTCCTTTATCCTCTTTTTCTTTAATAAAAAACTTTGAAAGAAATGTTATCATGTCTGATCCCCCTGTGTCCGATCTCATACAATGCCTGTTTCCAAACACTTCCATTTAAAATCTATGCATTTTTGATTGCTATCTGATTTTTCCGATGTCCTGCAGCGGCCAGTAAATGACCTCTCCTTTACCGAGGATTTTATCGATACTTACATATTTGTTATCCCAGTAACGCGCGTCCCAGGAGTCATTCCGGTTATCCCCTAATACCAGATAACAGTCATCCGGTACTTCAAATAAATATGGTCCTGTTGCCACCGTCCATTCTTCCTTCAAATAATCTTCCTCCAGCGGCGTTTCACTTCCATCAATATAAATCTTTCCATCGTCAATGCGGACTTCCTCCCCCGGCAGTCCGATCACTTTTTACATAAAGTTCTTCCTCATCATCCGGATAATGGAAAATCACAACATCCCCGCGCTCCGGTGTATCCTTTAAAAATGCGAGACGATTTCCGATCAGGCGGTCCCCCGGCATGATCGTATTTTCCATGGAGCCTGTCGGCACATCTGCGTTGATGATCAGATAATTCTTGATCAGAAATGCTGCCCCGATCGCCAGGGCAAATGTAAGTACCCAGCTTAAAATCTCGCGGACCGCACTGGTGCTTTTCTGCGTTTCTTCTTTTTATTTTCATCTATATCCATCCCGATATCCTGTCTTTTCGCTTCCATCTGTGTCCTCACTTTATGCCATAATGATTTCTTTTATGTTAAAAGATTATAATGTATTAAATGTAATTTTAGCACACTTGCCACAAAATAAAAAGTGCCACACCATACGATGTGACACTTTTTTGCCTGTTTTTGTCTATGATTTATTTTAAGGCTATTACCTGTTTTTCAGGCGATACGCTTTCTTTAGTCTGCGAATAATGCTGTGGAGTAGTAACGGTCTCCACTGTCCGGAAGAAGGGCAACGATTGTTTTTCCTTTGTTTTCCGGGCGTTTTGCAAGCTCGATTGCAGCATATAAAGCTGCACCGGAGGAAATTCCGACTAATACACCCTCTGCTTTTGCAAGCTCTTTTCCGGTTGTAAATGCATCCTCGTTTGCTACCGGAAATACCTCATCATAAATCCTGGTATCTAATACCTCCGGAACAAATCCGGCACCGATTCCCTGGATCTTGTGCGGACCTGCTGTTCCTTTGGAAAGAACAGGAGAAGTCTCCGGCTCAACTGCAACAACTTTTACATCTTTGTTCTGTGATTTTAAGTACTGTCCGACACCGGTAACTGTTCCGCCGGTACCAACACCTGCAACAAAGATATCTACCTTACCGTCTGTATCTGCCCAGATCTCCGGTCCTGTTGTCTCGAAATGGGCCTGTACGTTTGCCGGGTTGGTAAACTGGGATGGGATAAAGCTTCCCGGGATTTCTTTTGCAAGCTCTTCTGCTTTTGCAATCGCACCTTTCATTCCCTTTGCACCCTCTGTTAAAACGATCTCTGCACCGTATGCTTTTAAGATGTTACGACGCTCAACACTCATGGTCTCCGGCATTGTTAAGATGATACGGTATCCTTTTGCTGCTGCGATAGAAGCAAGACCGATACCTGTGTTTCCGGAAGTCGGCTCAATGATCACGGAACCTTCCTTTAAAAGACCTTTCTCCTCTGCATCTTTTACCATGTAATATGCAGCACGGTCTTTTACACTTCCTGATGTGTTAAAATACTCAAGTTTTATAAGAACTTTTGCCTCAAGTCCTTTGCTTTTCTCTAATTTTGTTACCTCTAATAAAGGTGTGTTTCCAATCAAATCTGTTGCACTCTGATAAACTTTTGCCATGATATTCTCTCCCTATTCTGAAATTTTTCATTTCTGAAGTCTGCAATGCTTTTTGCAACTTCAAAGTGGAACTTATTTCTACTTTACTGCCTTAAATGCTTCATCAAGATCCTCAATGATGTCCCTGATATTCTCTGTTCCGATGGAAAGACGGATCGTGTTCGGGTAGATTCCCTGCTCTGCCAGCTCTGCCTCATTTAACTGTGCATGTGTGGTAGAAGCCGGATGAATGACAAGTGATTTCACATCTGCCACGTTTGCAAGTAAGGAAAAGATCTCAAGATTATCAATAAAATCTTTTGCCTTCTGCTCATCCCCTTTGATCTCAAAGGTAAAGATTGAACCGCCGCCGTTCGGGAAGTATTTTTTGTATAATTCCTGCTGTTCTTTATCCTCTGTAACGGATGGGTGATGTACTTTTTCCACCTGTGGATGATTGTTTAAATACTCTACAACCTTTAATGCATTTTCCACATGGCGCTCCACACGCAGCGACAATGTCTCAAGTCCCTGTAAAAACATAAATGCGTGGAACGGTGAAATCGTTGCTCCGGTGTCACGGAAGTAAGATTGCACGGATTCTTGTGACAAATGCTGCAGGGCCTGCTGCCTGTGAAAAACTGATTCCGTGATAGCTCGGGTTCGGTTCCGTGATGGCAGGGAACTTACCGGATGCCTCCCAGTCAAATTTTCCACTGTCAACGATGACACCGCCGATTGCGGTTCCATGTCCGCCGATGAATTTGGTTGCAGAATGAACAACAATGTCTGCGCCGTATTCGATCGGCCTGAGCAGATACGGGGTTGCAAATGTATTGTCCACAACAAGTGGAATTTTATGCGCATGGGCGATCTTTGCGATTGCCTCAATGTCGCTGACATCTGAGTTTGGATTTCCAAATGTCTCTATGTAAAGAGCCTTGGTGTTGTCCTGGATCGCTTTTTCAAAATTTGAAACATCCAGCGGATCAACAAAAGTTGTTGTGATTCCATAGTCCGGAAGTGTATGCTCTAACAGGTTATAGGAACCACCATAAATATTATTTGCTGCAACGATATGATCGCCTGCATGTGCAAGGTTTTCGATCGTGTATGTGATCGCCGCTGCACCGGATGCAACTGCGAGTGCGGCAACACCGCCCTCTAATGCTGCAATTCTTTTTCAAATACATCCTCGGTCGGATTGGTAAGTCTTCCGTAGATGTTGCCCGCATCTTTCAGGCCAAAACGGTCTGCTGCGTGCTGGCTGTTATGGAATACATAGGAAGAGGTTGCGTAGATCGGCACTGCTCTCGCATCTGTAACCGGATCTGCCTCCTCCTGTCCTACATGTAACTGCAATGTTTCAAAACCCAGATTTCTTTCGCTCAAATGTTTTTCCTCTTCTTTTCACTGATATCGTTTACCGGTTTTTCAAGTCCTTCGATTTTGATACCGTTTTTCTCTGCATAATCCCATAGTGCAGCATGAATTGCTTCTTCTGCTAGCAGAGAACAGTGAACTTTGACCGGTGGAAGTCCGTCGAGTGCTTCCATAACGGCTTTATTGGTTACTTCAAGTGCTTCCTGTCGTTTTTCCTTTTACCAGCTCGGTTGCCATACTGCTGGTTGCAACAGCTGCTCCGCAGCCAAAGGTCTTTAAATTTTGCTTCGCGAATGATTCCGTCATCGTCAATATCCAGATAAATACGCATGATATCGCCGCATTTTGCATTACCAACGGTACCTACACCGCTTGGATTTTCCATCTCTCCAACATTTCTCGGGTGCTTAAAATGATCCATTACTTTCTCACTGTACATATCTGATTTCTCCTTTTCTCTTTTACGCTCAATTTTCAATCCTGATTACTGGTTCTGTTTTTTACAAAATCCTCATATAATGGGGACATACCACGCAGACGCTCGATAATCTTCTTTAACTCGTCTACGGTATAGTCGATCTCTTCCATCGTGTTCTTCTCGGATAAGGTCAGACGCAGGGAACCGTGTGCGATCTCATGCGGCAGACCGATTGCAAGAAGTACATGGGACGGGTCTAAGGAACCTGAAGTACATGCAGATCCACTGGAACCGCAGATACCTGCCTGATCTAAGAGGATCAGCATGGACTCTCCCTCGATAAAACGGAAGCAGAAGTTTGCATTGTTCGGCAGACGGTCTGTGCGGTGTCCGTTCAATCTGGTATAAAGGGATCTCTTTTTAACACACGCTCAATCAGATGATCTCTGAGTGCGATCTCTTTTGCACTGCGCTCTTCCATATTCTCTTTTGCAAGTTTTGCAGCTGTACCGATTCCGACGATACCGGAACATTGTGTACCTGCACGGCGTTTTCTCTCCTGTGCACCGCCGTGGATGAAGGAACGGATTTTAACGCCTTTGCGGATATACATCACACCGATACCCTTTGGTCCGTTGATCTTGTGGCCGCTCGCGCTTAACATATCGATGTTCATCTCTTCCACGTCGATCGGGATGTGTCCAAATGCCTGTACCGCATCCGTGTGGAATAATACGCCGTGGTCATGTGCGATCTTACCGATCTCTTTGATTGGCTCGATTGTTCCAATCTCATTGTTTGCTGACATAATGGAAATTAAGATCGTATCCGGGCGGATCGCTTTTTCTAATTCCTCAAGGCTGATCTTTCCATCCTCATCAACATCCAGATAAGTTACCTCATAACCTTTCTGCTCTAAATATGCACAGGTGTGAAGAATCGCATGATGTTCGATCCTGCTTGTGATGATATGTTTTCCTTTGGACTCATATGCCTCTGCAGTTGCTTTTAATGCCCAGTTGTCTGATTCACTTCCGCCGCCGGTAAAATAGATATCCTCAGTTCTTGCATTGATGAGTGCTGCGACATTTGTCCTTGCCTCATCGACAGCCTTTTTGCTCTCCCCTGCGAAAGAATAGATTGCAGAAGGGTTGCCGTAGTATTCTGTAAAATATGGAAGCATTGCATCTAATACTTCCGGATATACCTGTGTGGTTGCTGCATTATCTAAATAAATTAATTTTGCCATGATATCGTTCCTTTCTTTATCCTTATCTTATCCATTTTATATGCTGCTCATACTAGCGGAAAGTCCGTATATTCTGTGTGTATCCATCACCATTCTGTTTCATTTCCTAGTTTGTTGATATGATATAAGTATTATACACATTTAATTCCTATTGTCAAGATAGGAATTGTATTTTTTGTGCAAAAACAAGAACAATCCGTTTCCCTTTAAATCAAGTGACAACCCTCCTATATAATGCTATAATAAATCGTCAAACGCAACAAATATCTTAATATTCTGACAGATGATATTTTGCAGTAAATGTTTTACAAATAGAATTTAATGATGCCTCAAAATCGGGGGCAGGAATGGAGACTATTATGAACCAGTTATTTTCACCGGAACTGATTCCGGATTATATGCACGCACACCCGAGTACGGGTAAAACGTATTTTGACCTACACAGTCTATCGCTTTTTATCCTTTGCAGGAAAAGAGGATGATACACTTGCCGCTTATATAAAAGAAACGTTATTTCCAATGGAAGATGCGCTCGACTTTTCCCTGATCGACGATTATCTGGCTCTGGATCCTTATTTTTGTCCGGTACCGGAGGAGGGCAGTTTTGATGCCTTTTTCTTATATACCGCAATCAGCATCTTAGAGAATGCTTTTGACGAATTTGCATTAGGTGATGAGCTTGCCATCATTGATGACCTGATTCTGACAAAATATCCGGTACTTGGCTCTGTTGCTTTAGACGATGCTGATATCCGTCTGGATGCGCTGATCGGCAGCGGTGCGGAGTTTTATGCCGTTTTATATCTGGCTCTGACGAGATATCCGTCCGCGCTCGGTTCACTGCTTCCGCAGTTTGGCGCCGCTTACCATGACAGTTACCAGTTCACCGGCGACGACACAGCGCTTTACGATTTCATGGATGAATATTTTGAGACGAAAAACTGTATGCTGCAGCCATTTTTCGTGGAACTTTCCAACACGCTTGTTGACGCAACACTCGGTTATTACAAGACTGACCTTGAAACATTGCTCGCAGCCGAAGTTCCGGGACTTTTAAGTGGAACGGCTTCCCGTTTTGCCGTGCAGAAACGTTTCGGTGCGCTTGGGCTTACCAGACTGCCGGACCACGATACCTGTCTGGCACTGTTATCCGAATCCTTCCGCTATGCAGCACTTTATGAGCTGCGCAGCAACCTCTTTGATTACCACCTTGAAGAAGACCGTCTGGTGACTGCGGACAACTGGAAAGATACCATCCGTTTTCACTTCGTGCAGTATCAGCATATTTATGAGCAGGCACTCGACGGTTTTTATGCGGCTGTGCTTTCCAGAAAGCTGCTGCGCGCAGAGTTTTCGGAGGAATTAAAAAACTGGGGTTCTAGTCCCCCAGTTTTTTATACCAGAATACATATTCTGATTTATTCTTTTTCTTCCTCTTCCGGTTCCCGCAGGTCGCGTATCCTTACCTGCTCGATCCGTTTGCCGGACATCTCTGTCACTTCTATCTCAAGTTTAAATTCTTCATCCGTATGAAAATCTCCGGCTTTCGGTATACATTCAAACAGTTCCATCACCCAGCCGCTGACGGTCTGCACATCAAATTCTGCCTCGCGGTCTAAACATTCAAACAGTTTTTCCACTTTTGTTTTTCCGGCAACCAGATATTCATTGTCGCTGATGCGCTCAATTTCTGTCTCGACCTTATCGTGCTCATCCCAGATCTCACCGACAAGTTCCTCTAAAATATCTTCAAGCGTAATGATTCCAGCCGTTCCGCCGTATTCATCCATCGCAACCGCAATGTGCAGTTTCTTCTGCTGAAGTTCCCGCAAAAGATCATCGATCTTTTTATTTTTTCGGTGTAAAAATAACCGGTCGCACTGAGTCACGGATCGTCACATCCGAACGGTAAATAAAGTTGTAAAAATCTTTCTGATATAAAATACCAATGATCTGGTCAATATTTTCCTCATAGACCGGAAGTCTCGAATATCCGGTGTCCGCAAATATTTTGGCGATCTCATCTTTTGGCATAGCCACCGGGATACCGACAATATCAATTCGCGGTGTGTAAATGTCCACTGCCTCCAGCTCATCAAACTCGATCGCGCTGCGGATCAGTACACGCTCATCTTCTCCGATACCGCCGCCTGCCTGTGCCTCATCCACAATGGTGAGCAGTTCTTCTTCTGTGATTCCCGGCTCCTCTTCTGACTTAAAGATGTGTGACAGCAGTTTTTTCCACTGTGCAAACACAAAATTAACCGGTGTCAGGATTTTTACCAGAACAGCAATGATCGGTGCGGAAAACAGTGCAAATTTATCCGGTGATTCTTTTGCAATGCTTTTTGGTGAAATCTCACCAAAGATCAAAACCAGAACCGTCGTAACGATCGTTGAAACACTGGCCCCTTCGCATCCCCAAGCATTTTTACAAACAGGATCGTTGCTAAGGAGGAAGATAAAATATTTACAATATTGTTTCCGATCAGGATCGTTGACAACAGGTTGTCGTACTTTTCTTCCAGTTCAAGCACCAGCGCCGCCCGTTTATTTCCCTTGTCTGCCATATTTTTCATGCGGATCCGGTTCAGCGACAAAAATGCGGTCTCCGTCGCCGAAAAATATGCTGACATGATCAGGCATATCGCAATAATGATAAAAAACAATGAGTCACTTCCCATAAAAAAATAATTCCTCTCTTTCCACGCAAAAAAGCATAGCTGCACCTGTTTGTCTCTCCAAACGGCAGTTATGCTTTCTCATATTTCAATATTGATCTTTTCATTTTGTTATTCTGATTCGGGTAAGGATCCGCGTCCCCGTCCGCACTGTCTAACATAGTACTCTCCATTTCTGCATGTGAACAATATTACCTTTCACATGATTTTCATATAAATTGTGCTATGGATGTATTATATCAAAACGCATTCTGCATAGCAAGGAATTTTTTATCCATTTTCCGGTTCTGTACCCGCTAAAATACAAATAAAATTTGCTGTTGTCTTTGAATTATGATATACTGTTATCAATATATTTTAGGCGGGGCACATTTTCCCTGATGGGATTTCGTTTCCTGTCAGGTGATCACCATATAGACAGAAAAGAGGTATTTTTATGCAGGTAAACGAATCATCTGAGAACTATTTAGAGACCATCCTGGTACTGAGCAAACGTAACCCGGTCGTACGCTCCGTTGATATCGCCGAAGAGCTTGGTTTCAAAAAATCAAGTGTCAGCGTCGCAATGAAAAATTTACGCGAAAAAAATAATATTACCGTTACGAAAGAGGGATATATTTATCTGACCGATTCCGGCCGTGAAATTGCAGAAATGATCTATGAGCGTCACGAACTTTTAACAGACTGGCTGACACGCCTCGGTGTCGACCCGAAAATTGCAGCAGAAGATGCATGCCGTATGGAGCATGTCATCAGCAAAGAAAGTTTTGATGCGATCAAAAACATATTAAATAACCTGATACATATACATCTATATATTAGTACATCATTTTCACAAACAACAATCTGTGCATATTTTAAACAGATCTGTTATCACAAAAACAAGAGGTGCTCACCGGAACAGATTTCCGGAAGCACCTCTTGTTTTTTATTTATACTGTCTGCGGAACTGTACCGGTGTCATCTCATACGCCTTTTGAACAGGCGGTTAAAATGCTCCACGTTCTCATATCCCACACTCGCTGCAATCGACTCCACCGTCTGATTTGACTCTTTTAACAGTCTTCTCGCTTTTTTCATCCGCGCAGCCTTCACTGCATCCTGGATTCGCTTTTTTGCCATCTTATTTGCAGCAGAAACCAGTGCGGCGATAGAACTCTTGATGATATCCTCATCCACGCCGACGCCCCAGAAATGTCTGCCCTGACAGATGATGATCTCCACATAAGCCGCTGCTTTTGGGAAGTCCCTCTGAGATTGCATGCTCCTGGTATTGCAGCTCATCTGATGCCAAAATACATCTTGATGGCATTGCTGACTGCATCCAGACGTCCGTTACCCATAGTAGTAATGGCTCTGGAAGCTCCGCCCTGCTCGATAGTCACCTCTGCCTGAATGCCGTTCTCCTGTTTGAAGTGGCACTCCGGAATGTTGAAGATGCTGCGGGGATAAATATAATTTTCCTCGAAGATCGCATAGATCTCCTTGGGAAGTAATTCCTGATGACGTCTGTCGGAAATACCTTTCACAAGGTAACCAACCTCTTCCTTCATGGCTGCGGGCAGCGAGAAGCCAAACTGCTGCTTCAATACGAACGCTACGCCACCCTTACCGGATACACTGTTGATACGGATAACATCGGATTCGTACTCTCTTCCCACATCCGCAGGATCGATGGGCAGATAAGGGATATCCCAACGCTTGCCGGTCTTGCCTTCCTTCTGCCATGCCATACCTTTGCTGATGGCATCCTGATGGGAACCGGAAAATGCGGTAAATACCAGATCTCCTGCATAGGGCACTCTTTCATGTACCTTCATGCCGGTGAAGTTCTCATAAGCTTCGCGGATCTCCATAATATGGGAGAAATCCAGTCCACTGTCCACGCCGTGGCACATCATGTTCAGTGCAACAGTTACCAGATCCACGTTACCGGTACGTTCGCCGTTGCCGAACAAAGTACCTTCCACACGGTCTGCTCCGGCCAGTACGCCGAACTCCGCATCACTGATGCCACAGCCCCTGTCATTGTGAGGATGTACGCTGAGTACTACATTGTCACGATATTTCAAATGCTTGTGCATATATTCTACCTGACAGGCAAATACATGGGGCATTGCCACCTGTACGGTGGTGGGCAGATTGATGATGGCCTTGCGGTCAGCGGTAGGCTTCCATACATCCAGTACTGCATTGCAGACTTCCAGTGCATAATCCACCTCGGTCTGAGAAAAGCTCTCAGGGCTGTACTCAAAGGTGAAGTTGCCTTCGGTCTCGTCTGCCAGATTCTTTAACATCTGGGCGCCGTCTACTGCCAGCTTCTTGATGGCTTCTTTATCTTTCTTAAATACCTGTTCTCTCTGCTCTACGGAAGTAGAGTTGTATAGATGGATCACTGCGTGGGGCGCACCTTTTACCGCTTCAAAGGTCTTGCGGATGATATGTTCTCTCGCCTGCGTCAACACCTGAATGGTCACATCATTGGGAATCATGTCGCGTTCGATCAAGGCACGGATAAAATTGTACTCGGTATCGGAAGAAGCAGGAAAATCTCAATGTCTAATCAATGTTCATCTGGAAAAATTCAATTTTTTCCTCTAAGCTCATCGGCTCGATCAGTGCCTGGTTGCCATCACGCAGATCCACGCTGCACCAGATCGGCGGCTTTTCGATCGCATCCTTCTTTACCCAGTCATATGTAACTTCCGGCGGCATAAAATATGCTTTTCCGTATTTTTCTGCAACATCAAAATTCATATTCATTCTCCTTATCCTGTTTTAACAATGATTCTATTTTCTGTGTGTCACTTTCTGTTTTCTGTCCGGAGAGCTTTTTGTGTAAGAAAAAATGTCATAATAATTTCTCATGATACAAAAAAATCTCTGTATGCAAAACCTGTGTGGTTTTGTCATACAGAGACGCAAAATTTTCTTCACGCGGTACCACTCTGTTTCATGAATGACCTGTATCGTCATGCATGCACTCATCCGGCACTATCATGCCTTTTCCCTCTTACGGCGGGCGATCCGTCCAAGCCTACCCAATATCATCTGCTCATTCATAATGCATCCGATTCCTTCAGCCGGCAGCTCCAAGGCGAGTTCACAACTTCACTCTGACTGCCTCGCACCTTCCGGCAGTTCTCTGATTTCCATTCCGCTGTTACTATTCCTTTTCATTGCATTTCATTTTCTGTTCTACATAATAACATACCTTTTTCGAGTTCCGCAAGGTGTGATTTTATCAATTTTATTGATTTATTTTAATCTTCTATATTTTAAAACTGAAAATCTTCATAATCTTCCGGTGTAAAACGATGATAGATCAGATGGCAGCCCTCATCCGTGATGCAGTAACGGTAATCATCCGGCACCCCATCCTCAAAGTAAACCAGATAATCAAATTCCCCGTGTGTCGTCCGTTCTACATGTACATGATCCGAATATCTGTTGAAACTGCTGTAAAAGCTCGTCTATCGTGCAGCCATGTTTTCCGATTGTTTCTATAAAACTGGAAATGAACTCACTTCCGTTCGTGTGTTCATGCACATAATCAACACCGCTCGGCGGAATTGCAATGCAGAAACGCTCACCTTTATTGAGATTTCCACCCCGCCAAGTGTCTGCACCGTCTTTTTTGAAAATTCTGCAAGCAGTTCTGACATCTCTTTTTCTGCTGCATCGGTATGGAAGAAACGGTTCAACGAGGTAATCGGATAATATAACCGGATCAGTTCACCCGGTAACCAAGTTTTATCTGTTCTTCCTGTATGACCTCGATGATATTTTTTTCAAGTCTCGTAAAATCCACTGCCTTTTCCATTTCTTTCTTCCTTATTATTTTACTCCCACTGTGTCAGACTGATAAATTCCGGCTTATTATTTTACTTCCACTGTGCCGGATCAATCCATTCCCACGCTTCTTATTTTCTCATAAAATTCAGATTACATACTCGCCGGCACGCTGTCTCTCGTAGTCCACTAAATCTGCGAGTGTGATACTGTCAACAACCTGGTTGATCGCCTCGTTCATTTTTTCCACACCAGAACTGTTGCACAGTCATTCATCTTATCACAGGTGTCTTCATCCTCGACGCATGCCACCGGTGCAAGGCTTCCCTCTGTCAGGCGTAATATCATTCCGACGGTATATTCTTCCGGTCTTTTGTCAGAATGTATCCTCCCTGTGCACCACGAATGCTCTTTACATATTTTGCCTTATTTAAAACGGAAATAATCTGCTCTAAATATTTATCTGAAATTTCCTGGCGTCTCGCAATATCCTTTAAACTGATCGGCTCTCCGGTATTATTCAGTGCAAGATCCAGCATCAGCCGAAGCGCATATCTTCCTTTTGTTGATATTCTCATATTTTCCTCATTTCTGCGCTGTTTTTCATATTTTAGGCTTGCGGATGCAGCGCAGCCGCAAACTTATGAATAAACGATTCTTTTATCATCGTATTAGAAGTATATCCGACTATTCATACCATGTCAATAGGAATTAAAGTATTCGTTAAAATATCTCTTTGCGCCACTGATATTTTGAGAGATCAACACATCCGTCTTTTACCTCTATGCCATCCGCTTCCAAAAGTCCGATCTGCCTGTTTTCGCCACCAAATGCAAAGGCCTCCGAAACTCTCCCTCACGGTTTACTACCCGGTAACACGGGATTCCCTCCGGATCCGGATTTACATGCAGCGCATAGCCGACCACCCTGGCCCACCTTTTGTTGCCCGCAAGCGCTGCCACCTGTCCATAGGTTGCAACCGTACCGCGTGGAATCTGTTTTACAATGTCATATATTTTTTCGTAGGAATTTTTCTGTTCCATATTAGTCCTTATTCAGATTATAAAAACTCGTAATTTTATGATGTTGCGCTCATTATACCATGGATTACTTTTTTGCGCCATTCACCTTGCAATCATGTTAAGAACATGCTAAAATTTTAATTTGTGTTTTTATAAATTTTTAATACTTTTTATACTTAGGAAAGAATTGGAGTACAAAAGACCTATGAACGAACTAAGACCAAAACTATTTGACGTAATGAAGGGATACACAAAAGAGCAGCTCATCAAAGATATCCTTTCCGGTATCATTGTGGCGATCATTGCTCTTCCACTTTCTATCGCACTTGCGATCGCTTCCGGTGTCGGTCCGGTACAGGGACTCTACACTGCGATCGTTGCCGGATTTTTATTTCCTTTTTCGGAGGAAGCCGTGTACAGATTGGCGGACCAACTGCCGCATTTGTTGTTATCATCTATGGCATCGTGACCACTTACGGTACAGACGGACTGATTGTCGCAACAATCATGGCAGGTATCATTTTATGTATTATGGGCCTCTGCCATTTTGGTTCCCTGATTAAATATATTCCTTATACGATCACGACAGGTTTTACCTGTGGTATCGCAGTCACCCTGTTTGTCGGACAGATCAAAGATTTTCTTGGACTTGATATGGGTGCTGTTCCTTCTGAATTTATTGAAAAACTTGGCGCCTATGCGGCAAATATCACAACCATCAATCCGGTTACCGTCGCAATCGGTGCCGTTGCACTTGTGATTTTAATTCTGTGGCCGAAAGTAACTGACAAACTGCCGGGATCCCTGATTGCAATTATCGTGACGACTGCCATCGTTTATTTTGCTAAACTGCCGGTCAACACGATCGGAAGTGTTTACGGAGAACTTTCCTCCGAATTTCCGTCTTTCCACATGCCGGCATTCAGCTATAAACTGGTACAGGAACTGATCTCCCCCGGCATTTACGATCGCGATCTTAGCCGGTATTGAATCCCTGCTTTCCGCAGTCGTATCTGACGGTATGATCGGTGACACACACAAATCTAATGCCGAACTGATCGGGCAGGGACTTGGAAATATTTTTTCCGGCCTGTTTGGCGGAATCCCTGCTACCGGAGCGATTGCCCGTACTGCTGCAAACGTAAGAAACGGCGGACGTACCCCGATCGCAGGTATCACACACTGTATCACTTTAAGCATTATTTTAGTTGTTTTAATGCCGCTTGCTTCCCTAATTCCTATGACAACATTAGCCGCAGTGCTTTTAGTCGTTGCATGGAACATGGCAGACTGGACTTCCTTTTTCCATCTGTGCAAAACTGCTCCAAAGAGTGATATGATCGTACTTGTTGCAACATTTTTCCTGACTGTATTTTTTGACCTTGTCGTTGCCATCGAAGTCGGTGTCGTACTTGCCGCACTTTTATTTATGAAACGTATGGCAGAAACTGCCGATGTCACTGCCTGGAAATATGCAGATGAGCCGGATGTGACCCCTGGCGAAGCCGAGAAAATGCGCGACATTCCACACTCAATCCGTGTATTTGAGATCAGTGGACCGCTGTTTTTCGCCGCAGCCGATGAAATTCTTACAATTACCAGTGACAAGTCAACCAAAGTCATCGTTATCCGTATGCGAAGTGTTCCGGCAATCGATGCGAGTGCAATGCGTTCCCTGCGTGACCTTGCTGCCCGTGCGAAGAAAAAACATATCACTTTGATCTTCTCACATGTCAACGAACAGCCGATGTCCGTTATGAAAAAAGATCACTTTATCGAGCTGATCGGGGAAGAACATTTCCTTCCGAATATTGTGGAAGCTCTCGGTTATGCGGAAAATATGGTCGCAGATTCCGGTCATAAGGCTGCGAAATAACAGAATTTATTTATTCTTATGATGAAATATCGGATTAGGATGGCTGCACACTTCCTTTTACTGTGTCAGCCATTCTATCTCCGCGTCCTCTGTCGATGTTTCCATCTCTGCCTGACCTTCCCCTTCTTTTAAAACGATGCAGTTGTGATTGTCATCCACCTGAACCTGATAAAAATATTTCAAATCGTCGCTGACACCATTACTGTACTGATATTCCACAAAATACTGCGCTTGTGCCGGTGTTTCGGCAGGTTCGAAACCAAACGACGTCTCTTTGATCTCACAATCCGAATCATATTGATCTAAATACTCCTGAAAAATTGGATCTGTGTATCCTCTTGCAATCTCACTTCGATCATACAGCTCCTGCATCACGGCATCTTCCTCTATACCGGCGGATCCGCTATTTGCTCCACATCCTGCCAAAAACATTCCCATGATAAGCAGCAAACCTGTTATTTTACTCCTGCGCATCGTATGTATACCTCCCCTGCAGAGTCTCATACTCTGCATGCCCGGTGCTCCAGGTTCCTCCCTCCACCAGAAGAGACACTGCCTTGGCATCATAGGCGTCCAGATAAGTATTGACTACGCTTCCAACTGTCGCGTACTCTCCTGCCGTTCCCATCTGATTTACATATTCCTCAAATGTTTTCGACAGATCAAGCGTTATGGTATCCTCTTCCTGTTTAAAATCAAGCACTTTCACATCCGACGGAACCACACCGGCATCGATCAGCGCAGCCATGATATTTTCAGGCGTAAGCGCATCGAGCGATACCGTTTCTGTGTCAAAACCATCTGCATTTTCATTGCTTTTTATATATGATAATATTATTGTCTTCTTTATCAGCATTTTCCCGCCTGCCACAGCCTGATGCTGTCATAAGAACTATCGCTGCTAAAATCAATGCCATTTTCCGTGTTACACTTGTTCGTTTCATATTTTGCCTCCTCTTTTCCATCATTTTTCCTTTCAATCACGATTCATTTTTACCTTTTGGGTATATATGAAAATTTTGCTCGGAAAATACCCATAATTTTCCCTTAAATCCGCGTTTTTTGAGGATTTTTTGTGATAATGGACATACACAGATAGTTTTTCATGCTATATGCCTTATACTCGCTTCGCTCGGCAGACTTATTATATCTTATCTCATTTTGTTTTTGTTAAACCTTCGTCTAAATTAAGAAAATCTTCCATATTTCCAACCATAAAATACACGTTCTGCGAACACTCTATGATTAAGTGAAACAGCAGTCTTCACAGTTCATCCATATCTCCCCCGCAGATGCGCACCGATATCTCCGTCACATACTCCTCCACCGTCTCCGCCATCAGCTGATCCACCGTGTAAACTTCCAGGAACTCTTCCGCCAGTGTAATCTGATGTTCATCTGCATAAGCAAGAAGTTTCCGGTAAGCCTCCCCGATGTTTCTCCAGTGCCCTTTAAAATAAGTTGTCAGATATTTCCCCGCAGGCATAAATGGCAGGACATGCCGCCCGGCTTATGTTTCATCAGCAATATTACGTTGCTGTAATTTGCATAGATCTGCCGCCTGACATCTTTTGCATACTGGATGTAACCAATCTCATAACAGATGCTTTTGCTGTTGTTCTCATAAAAATTGATCAGTTCCGCTGTGCGCTCCGCAAATTCTGATTCCGAAACGTCTAAAAAATGCATCCATCAGATAATATCTGCCCGGTTTTTCACAGACAAATATTTCATCTTTTCTTTCTCTAAATATGCCCTGATTTTTTTACTTTTTCTTCCATCCACTGCCTGCGATCCTTTAACAGCCGGATTTTTTCTGCCAGAATCTGTTCCTCTTTTTCAAACAGCTCCAATAATTTTTCCGGAGTCCGGTCACTTAAAAAGGCCTGGATCTCTTTAAAGACATACCAAGTTCCTTTAGCATAATGATCGCTTCGAGCACTTCGATCTGATGGATCGAATAATAACGGTACTCGTTATCAAGCACGATCTCCGGCGAAAACAAGCCGATCTTATCATAATGAAATAAAGTGTTTTTGGTGACGTGCATGAGCTTTGCAAGCTCACCAGTTGTCAGATATTGACTTTGTCCACTTTTAATCTCCCCTCACGAAAAAAAGTTCTTGACTATATGGTAACAATATAGTTTATGATAGCATTTGTGTCTCAAAACCGCAATTTCCATCCGCGCTGACACAACATTTAAAATATTTCAAAGGAGGAACCCATTATGGCACAGTCCATTAGTCAGTGATTCACACCGGTCACTTTATTAAAATTCGCATTACCATCCATGGTCATGATGGTACTCATGTCCTGTTATACAATCACGGACGGGATTTTTATCTCGCGCTTTCTTGGAGATAATGCGCTGTCCGCAGTCAATATCGTCTATCCGGTCATCAATATCGTACTCGCCATCGGCGTCATGCTCGCAACCGGAGGAAGCGCCGTCGTCGCAAAGAAAATGGGCGAAGGGAAAGACGACGAAGCAAAAGATAACTTTTCCATGCTCGTGTTTACCGGTGTTGTGGCGAGTGTTGTCATCCTGATACTGACGATTTTATTTTTTAGAACCAATCTGCCACGCTCTCGGTGCAAATGATTCGTTACTTGCAAACTGCAAGGCATATCTTTTTACCGTTGTTTTATTTGCCCCGGCGTGCATGCTGCAGAGCCTGTTCCAGACGTTCTTCGTGACAGCGGGAAAACCACACATTGGCATGACGTTAGTCATCAGTGCCGGTATCGCAAATGCCGTGTTGGACTATGTATTTTTATCGCCTCGGCTTTGGCATTGAGGGTGCCGCCTTAGCTACCGGTATCGGCCAGCTCATCCCGGCAGTCGTGGGACTCTTCTACTTTTTCTTTGTCAAGGAGATCTTTATTTTACAAATTTCATTTTCATGGAAGTGTCCTTTCCGCTGCAAGTTTTAACGGTGCATCCGAGATGGTGACAAACATTGCAAACGCCGTGATCACTTATGCATTCAATAAGATCATGCTGCGCCTTGCCGGCGAAAACGGTGTTGCCGCAATCACGATACTGCTTTTTATTCCCAATTTTTATTTAATGCGCTTTTTCTTGGATTTTCCATGGGTGTTGCACCTGTGATCAGTTACAATTACGGTGCAAAAAATACAGGCGGACTGAAAAGCGTCTGCAAAATCTGCAGACGCTTCGTGATCGTTTCTTCTATTATAATTACTATTTGCTGTAACCTGCCTCCGAGCCGATCGTACTTTTGTTTGTGGGTGGAAAAACAGCGACTTATGACCTTGCCGTCAGCGGTTTTTCGGTATTCTGTGTGACCTTTTTGTTCAGCGGTTATAACATTTTTTCATCCGCTCTCTTTACGGCACTCTCAGACGGTAAAACCTCGGCAATCATATCCTTTACAAGAACCTTTGTTTTTATCCTGCTGTCACTCCTCACACTGCCAGCCATTTTGGGGGTGACCGGTGTGTGGCTTGCAATCCCGGTGGCAGAGTTTGTGACACTGTTTTTATCGATTTTTTATCAGCGCCGCAAACGGACGGTTTATCATTACGCCTGAGCAGCCGCTTTCTTCCCAAGATATGCCAGTACATCTTTTCTGGTCACGATCCCGATAAACACCTTTTTATCATCCACAACCGGAACAAAGTTCTGGTTCATTACCTTGTCAAACAGATTCTCCATGGATTCATCGATCTTTACCGCCTGATTATCCCTTCTACGCTCGATCGACGTGATCGGCATATCCTCAAGCAGTTTCAGATCCGGGAAATTGCGGTCCTTTAAAACCAGAGCATATCCCCATCCGTGATCGTTCCGATATATTTTCCTTCCACACCAAGCAGCGGAATGGCTGTGTAACCGTGATGTTCCATTTTCTCAAGCACCTGACGCATGGTGTCCGTCTCTTCCACATGTGCTACGTCCTCCTTCGGTGTCAGAAAAATAAAATGTTCATATGTGTTGCCCCCATTTGTTTATTGATTTGTGTATTTTGATTATACTACCATTTCGGGGGTTGGACAACAAGGGAGTTATAACCTTACTATTTTCATTCCTCATCCACTAAAATCATTTCAAATATTTCATCACTTACCCTAAGTTCATGCATACTCTGGTTCTTCGCCAGATATGGTAACACCATTAATTTCTGTTGCACTTTTCCTTTATTATCAATTTCGAAATCATACTCAGAAAGTTTTGATTCCAGGCAAGCCGCATAAAATTGTTGTGCAGACAATCTTGTTTTCACACCAGTCATATGTAAAAAGTTCATATCCCGAAATCCTACATTTACTGTCTTTATATCTTTCCTTTCCCCGATATATGATTAGAAACTGTTTATCATTCAGTTTTTCTTCGTATTGCTTTTACAGCTTCTATCATAATCTTTAAAGCTGCTTTCTTGTCATACTTTGCCATCCATACCCCATTAACTTGAAAAAGGCTGCCCTTTCGACAACCTTTTCTCTTTTTCTTTTAATGCTGATTTTCTGTTGTCTGCCAACCGTCCGCCTCTCCATGTGCGGCTTAACTGTGGAGTTTTTCTGTTGCCCCCAACCTGCCAGCCTACGAACTGGCTAAAATGTCAGATTTTAAGGTGCCAGCGCACCCAGACAGATTTATCTGTCTGGGTACTATTATTATATGAACACCGTCTTTTATGTCAAACAAAGCAAATTCTTTTTCTGAAAATTTTGTGCATAATTACAACATCTGCACTAGCTACCCCTAATACAAATAAAACCCCGTATACTACCGTTTCCAGCAATATACGGGGACATTTCTCAATCGTTATTTAGCTGTAATCGGGACTTATCTGCTAATTGATTAGCATACACCCTGAGCCAGCATAGCGGTAGCACAGGTTTCCAGTGTTTATGCGGTTTCTGCCCTCTATTGTATATTATAGGCATATTACCATCGAAGATTATCTCGGTTTTATCCGGTTTATCTCCGATTTACGCTCTCTTTAAATATTCAGATGAACAGAAGCCGGTCAGGTTGCCGTATGCCACATAATACCAACGTGTTCCGTTGTAACTCGTATAGTAGCCATAGCACTGAACATCTGAACCTTTAGGCATGAGAGTGATTGCTGTTTTTCCGGTTCCTGCTCCAACTCTCAGATAGAGATTGCCGGTCGTTTTGTACTTTCCGGCGATAGCTGCGTCCTTACTCTTTGCACTTTCTACCTTTTTTGAAGATGATGTGCTTGCTGCCGGTTTTGCCGGAGTGGATGTGCTGCTAGGTGTGATCCGTCAACAGACACAACAACAACAGTATGCCCCTTGGTTTTTGTCACAAGGATGTCTCCAGGTTTAAACTGAGTCGAAGCTGTGACAGCCACTTTTTCTCAAACAGACCGGTTTTCTCCAATGCAGTCGGCTCGGTGGATGTATTAAAGTTTCCGGCATCCTTTCCGGTTGCCTCAGATACATCCTCTTACGAGGTTGCTGCAATCTGTCTCTGTCTTTTCTGCGATTGCTTTCATGCTGCCGTACTTTTCAGCATGGTAATAATTGAACGATGTGTCTGGCAGTAACCGACATTATCATTCATGCAGGCATCATACATAGCCTGTGCCAACTTCTTTGCATGCTCAGGATTGATAGGACGATACAGATACCATCCTTTGCTGTGGAGATAGTAATTCTGTGTACTTACTTCTACTCCGTCCTGATCCCCGGCTTGCCTCCGGCGTACTTTCCGTTCTCATCTCTTCTTGCACTTCCGATGATTACTTTCATAGTATTTTCCTCCTTTTTCACTGAAAACTGCTCATAATACTCTTCTGCATAAGATCCTCTGGTTGCCTTTTGCCTTTTTTCCACTGGTCTTTCGGCTTTTCATATCCGGTCAAGATAATATCTGATGCTTCCTGTGCGGATTTTGCGGCTTTGAGTTTTGAAAGAACCCCTTTGTATGATCCGGTCAATTCCTCCCACAGAAATTCCAACTGCATCTCTTCATCTCCAATGGACTTATTTTTTCTTCTTGGCAAAATTGAGAAGATTCTGTTTTCTGCTCCAATAGGTCCACTGTGCGTACCCATAGCCGTAGGAATCCCGGACAAAGTTCCCATAGCTGCCGTTGTCTACCGCAGCGGTATATGTTTCATCTGTATATCCGCTCTTTTTCTCGCAACTGTTCTGCAGATTGCGAGGATTGAATCCGCTCTCGGCTCTTATGCTTGCCATGACACCACTTACGGCGTAATGGCTTAATCCTTTAGCACAAAAAGAAGTCCCATGCCCTCCCTGTGCTGTCGTACCTTTCAATGCCATGATCCGTGCCTCCTTAAAAAGAAAGAGCCGGGTGTGTTAATTCACATCCGGCTCATGGCTCTGAATAATATTCTCTTACTGGTTTCCAATCTGTTTGATCTGCTTAATCGCCTGAATAACTTTGTCATATCCGTTCGTGGCAACTAAAAAACTAAGATACGCAAGGGCAATGAGTTCAACGCCAATCTTTGCGTTAAGCATCGTTTCTGTGTAAATCAGATACCCAGCGGACAGTGCCACGGAGATAACGACTGCGGTAACTGCTGCCATCACGTTCGATGAATAGTCAACAGATTTCTTATCCAGAAGTTTCTGATTCCCTCAACGGTAAGGTTTGTGAGTAATGATACTGCGAACAGTGCTACAATTAAAAATTCCATTGTCATAATATGACCTCCTATCCTACTGCCTCATCCTCAGAGGCTTTTGTGTGGTTCCGTCTTTGCTTATGACGGTGCTGTTGATTGGTACTGAAAACTGAGTTTGTTCTTTCAAAGATGTTCATAATCGTATTTGTTCCAAGGTAAACCACCAATGGAGCTACGATTTCTTTGACGATTGTGCTTGATACATCCACCACCGGGTCCATGCCCTATCCATGAGAGGATATAGGAACACGATGTAAGATCATCCCATGAGCCAATACCGCAGTAGTGGCTACCTTTGCATAGGTGTTCAGGCTTACTTTCTTTTCTTCTCTTTTCTCCGCCTACGTTCTCTTTTCTGCAGGATGTAAAATGTCACGCAAGCTGCAATGTAACCGAGAGCGAAACCTATAAGAATTTTAAGTATCATCTTCTACACCCTCTTTCTTCTTTGCGGTTCTGTCGGTAGTCCTTTCAGATCTTCGATTAAGTCTGTCGCAACATCATTTCCGCCAAGTATGTGATAAGGTTCATACATCCTTGTGGCGTTCTCTCGTGCGTATATGGGGCAGTAACCCTCTCAGACCACTTATTGTATGTCTGAACGATACCATTTCTTAAAAGAGCTTCTACACCCTTGTCAATGGCTTTGTTTTTTAAGTGCTGATTGTACATCAGCTTCGCCATCACGCCCATTCCGCTGATTATCAATCCAAAAAGAAACTCGATCCAATATTTCACGATAAAATCTA
>VOFB01000878.1_pt1 | contig 22001 bp, 29 predicted proteins | sample 5384141 | NCBI WGS metagenome assembly VOFB01 (sample SAMN12384721, study PRJNA508395) | human gut metagenome | isolation source: healthy gut A | host: Homo sapiens | reverse complement strand
CTGGACCTGGACGAGGACCCCGACACCGCCGCCCAGCTCACGGCTTCCGAGCCGCAGGTGGACACCCGCACCGTGACCACCGAGACGGTGGGCGTCGTGTCCGCCGTGGACCCCGACGCCGGGACCTTGACCGTGATCTCCGGCAACGTGGACGGCAAGGTGGCCGAGGTGCCCGCTGCCATGTCCGACGTGACCAGTGTCATCTCGGTGACCGGCGCCTATGCCGCCGAGACCACCGCTGTGGCCCCGGAGGACCCGGCAGGCTCCCAGGAGGAGCTGGACGGCAGCTATGCGCTGCTGGAAGATGAGGATGGCTTTGGGGCTACGGTGGAATGGGTCGGCGAGGCCCGGCAGCAGGACCCCGATGCCCCGGCCCTGCTGGCAGAAACTGCCGATACGGAGGTGATGCTGGACCCCACCTGGATCACTAAGATAGCGTTCGAGCAGAAGGTCAATGGCTCCTGGGAGCCCCTGGTGGGGAATGAAGTGGAAAGCGGTACCAACGTGCAGGTCACCATGACCTACAAGCTGCCTGCGGGCACCTTGACGCCGGACCGGCGGACCCTGTGCTACCAGCTGCCGGATGCCATGAAGCCCAAGCAGCCCACCTCCGGCAAGATCCTGGACGTGACCGACAACAACAAGGTCATTGGCACCTATACCATCGACACCAACGGCCTGACAAAGCTGACCTTTGACAAAAGTGATAAGTTCACCGGTTTGGATGCCAACGGCAACCGGGAGTTTACCGGAACCTTCCAGTTCTCTCAGAAAGTATGGGCAGATGATTTTGCAAATGACAAAAACATTACCTTTAAAGATGGCTTTACTCTGACCATCAAGAAGAAAACGGCAGATATAAAGATCAGTAAAGGGTACACCGGCTATTGGAGTGCCTTTGAAAATCATCCGGAAAGTGGCACCTTCATAAACCATTATAAGGTGACGGTGGAGACCACCAGCGGTACCAAAGAGCAGGTGTTCCTTACGGACACCCTGAACACGAATAGGAATGGCGAAAACCGTAGCGACTACCTGAAGGGCGGCCAATACCTGGAAAGCTCCTTTGAACTTTACAAGGTGGATGCTTCTGGTACAAAAACGATGATTAAGCCGGTCCCTGTGTATCAACGGACAACGGATAGCCACGGCTACCCCAGGTGGTCCTTGGCCCGCTGGATCCATTGGAGATCGGAGAAAAGTACATCTGGTACTACGACGTTCAGCGGAACTATGCAGACTTTGACCAAATGCCCAACGGTGTCGGTATCATCAACAACACGGCAAAAAGCCGAGGCAGGGAACGTGGTGGACCAGGCTGACGCATGGTACACCTGTAAAACCCCTCGCATTGAGAAGAAGGGCCAGTACGACCCCAAGACAGGCCGCATCCAGTGGACCATCACCGTAAAAAGTACCCCATTCTTTGCTGGGGTCCTATCTCCTGCAGGGCTGCAAGATCACAGATGACTTGCCAGACGGTGTGAAAATCGTAGGGGATGTAAAGGTAGGCAACGATACGATATCGGCAGAGAATTTTCTGCAAAACGGCTATACCATCCCGGCGGAGTATGGGGAAACAGAGCTGAAGATCACCTTTGAGACCACCACCCCCATCGGCGGCGGCTCGGTGACCAACACGGCACAGATCCTGACCAAGAGCAACCATACCTTTGAGGCCTCGGCTACTGTGAACATCGGGAAGGGCGATTGGAGCCTGAGCAAATCCATTGCCACCAGGGGCGAGACGCCCACCTGGAACCTCTCGGCCACCAACAAGGCCGGTGAAGCGGAGTTTACCCTGTGGGATGTGCTGGACGACGCTGAGAACGACCAAGGCGAGACAAAAAGAGGACACCCACTATGCCATTGCAAAAGAGCTGGATGACGCCATCAAGGCCAATCTGACCCCTGACCATGCACGACAACACGAGGCTGACCTATGCGGAGGCTGTCGCGGCGGGCAACACCATCAAGATGACCTATTATGCACAGAAAAACGGTACCGAGGAGGTGGACGCAAATAACTCGTCCACCCGTGTGCGCAGCTTTACCATCCATGTGAAAGCCGGGGACGACCAGAACCCCGTGCGCAGCATCTCGGTGACCGGCATCCCCACCCACGAGGAGCGCGACGACGTGCCCACCGGTGAGGTGGGACCTATAAGAACACCATCCATATCGACGGCGTGAGCGGCAATGATTCGGCAGAGGACACCTACCGCAGCTACAAGAAGTTTGAAAAGGGTGTGGACGCAAAGAGCGGCGGCAACGAGACCGGTTATCTGACCGGCAGCAACAGCTTCGAGCTGAGCGACCTCAGCGGCAACGACCTCCACTATCAGCTGGTGCTGCAGACCTCCGCCGATGATAGGGACGAGATCACGGTTACCGACACCCTGCCGGAAAACGTCGGCTTCAAGGTGGATAATGTCAAGATCGCGCTGGATGAGAACGAATTTGTAAAGATCAAGGATAAAAATGTAGACTGGGCGACGGCAGAGTATGACGAAACTACCCGGCGGCTCACCATTAAAATCAGCAACTACAACAAGTCGGGGCAGGAGGAACACCGCATCCGCATCCAGTACAAAGTGAGCGTGAGCGACGATCCCAGCTGGAAGAACCCCTCGGTGGGCAAGCTGATCTACACCAACACCGCCACCTGGGGCGAGCAGACCGACACCACCACCACCACCGTCACCCGTGATGTGGAGCAGGTGAAAAAGACCGGCTGGCAGGACCCCGGCAACGACCGGAAGCTGCACTATCAGGTGGTCATCAACCCGGCCGGCGAGGATCTGTCGGCCGGGCAGACCAAAGCGGAGAAGATCGAGCTGTGGGATAACATCAGCACCACCAATGGTGCCATCGCCACCGGCGATATCAACTCGGTCAAGTTGTATTTTTACAATTACGACGAAACAGTCGGCGTGACCACCGGCAAAGAGGTGCCGCGCAACATGTACCGCATCCTGGAAGCGGACAAGAACGGCTGGCTTCATATGGAGATCCCCAATATGGCGGCCATGATCCTTGTGTATGACTGCAATGTGAAGGATGGCAGTGCTGCCGCCAGCTACCAGGTGAGCAACACCGTGACCCTGAGCAACGGCAGCAAATCCAGCGACAGCGGCATCACCTACCAGGTCAAGGCGGATGCAACGGCCACCACCGCACAGTTCGTGCTGCGCAAGAAGGACAGCTACTCCGGCGTGTCGCTGAAGGGCGCGGAGTTCACCATTTACCAGTACGACAAAGCGATTGAAGGGTGGACGAAGTGGGCAGGCAACGGCACGGGCACCCTGACCACGGACGAAAACGGTCAGGCCAGTCTGGCTGTGCTGGATAGTGAGACTGCAAGCTGCCTGAAACCGGACGTGCTGTATAAGCTCGTGGAGACCAAAGCACCCACGGACTATCAGCTGGATGCCACCCCGCACTACCTGCTGTTCCGCAAGAACGCCAGCGCGGAGAACGAGCAGCAGGCCTTTGCAAAGGCGACCGGCCAGGCCGATGGCACCACGACCCTGACTGTGGACGGTGAGACGGTGGACCTGAACCGCAATGTGCAGGTGGGCAGCGATGCCGGCACCACGACCGCCGAATACAGCAACGTGTACAGCAACCTGACCGTCAGCAAGCTCTGGCTGGATGCCGACACCCGCCAGCCGGTGGAACCGGCGGTGGACAGCATCCACATCAAGGTCTGGCAGTACACCGACAATGACAAGGACAGAACGTTGTTTGCCGAAGCCGACCTGACCGCACCGGCGTGGACCTGGTCCGAGTCGGGGACCGATCTGCCCCTGAAGGACGAGAACGGCAATGCGTACCACTACCTGGTGGAGGAAACGACCACCGGCAACTGGAACGTGTACATTGACAACAACGGCGTGCAGACCGGCAATATCACGGTGCAGAACTACGTTTACACCGGCTACGAGCTGCCGTCCACCGGCGGCATGGGCACGGCACCCTTCGGGGTGCTGGGCGGCGCACTGGCCGCTGCAGCAGCCCTGCTGCTGGTCCGCAAACGGAAACAGAACGAGGAGGAGTGAGCAGCCATGAAACAAAACAAAAACAACCGGTTTGCCGCTCTTCTGCTGGCGCTGTGCATGGCCGTGTGCTGTGCACTGCCCGCGCTGGCAGCCCCGCGGCCAGCGCCAACATCGACCTGAGCCGCACCGGCAGCATGGACGTGACCCTGTACGACCACCAGAACGACGTCCCCCTGCGGGGCGGCGCACTCACCGTGTACAAGGTGGCGGACGTGGCCCGCACCAACGGCGACCTGCACTTTGTGTACACCGCCGACTTTACGGGCTGCGGCATCGCGCTGGGCGACCTGACCGACAGCACGCTGGCTTCCAGGCTGGAAGCCAAGCTGCCCGCCCGCGCCGCCGGCACCACCCATAAGATCAGCGAGCAGGGCATCGTCTCCTTTGACGCGCTGCCGCTGGGCCTGTACCTCGTGGTGCAGACCGAGAACTCCAAGGGCTACGAGGCCATCAATTCCTTCCTGGTGTCGCTGCCCATGGCGGACGAAAGCGGCTGGCTCTACACCGTGGACGCCACCCCCAAGGTGGGCGCGCCCACGCAGGAGGTGACCCCGCCCGAACCGGAAAAGCCTTCGGAACCGGACAAACCGTCCGAGCCGGAGAAGCCCTCGGAACCGGACAAGCCCACCCAGCCCGGCACCCCGGATGAGCCGGACAACCCGGACATGCCGGTGGATCCCAACGACCCCAACCGCCCGGTGTCGCCCGGTACGCCGGATAACCCGGTGAACCCCGGCAACCCGGACAACCCCGTGGCCCCCCGGCAACCCGGACAACCCGGTGGCTCCGGGCCGCCCGGACGGCAATGCACTGCCCCAGAGCGGCCAGCTGAACTGGCCCATCCCGTTCATGGCCTGCAGCGGCGTGCTGCTGTTTGCCGTCGGCTGGGTGCTGGACCGAAAGGAGACGCTGGCATGAACACAAAGCAGAAGATCGGCCGCGCCTGCATGATCGTGGGCATCCTGCTCATTCTGGGCGCACTGGCCCTGCTGGGCTATAACCAGTGGGACGCCAACCGCGCCGACAAGGCTTCACAGGACGCCCTGGGCAAGCTGGAAGAGACCCTGACCGAGACCATTGAGGACAAGACGAAGGACGAAGAGCCGGTGGTCCAGCCGGAGTTGGACCCGGAGCAGGAGATGACCGTCACCGACATCGACGGCTGGGGCTACATCGGCTACCTGTCCATCCCGTCCATCGGGCTGGAACTGCCCGTGATGAGCGAGTGGAGCTATGCGGGCCTCAAGGTGGCCCCGGGCCGTTACTCCGGTTCCACCTATGCGGATAACATGGTGGTCTGCGCCCACAACTATGCAAAGCATTTCAGCCCCATCAAGTGGCTGGCCCTGGGCAGCGAGGTGTACTTTACCGACATGGACGGCCAGCGCTGGAGCTATGAGGTGTCCAACGTGGAGACCATCCAGCCCACGGATATCGACAAGATGATCACGGCCAGCGACGAGGACGCCTGGGACCTGACCCTGTTCACCTGCACCACCGGCGGCCGGGCCCGCTGCGCCGTGCGCTGCACCCGCACCGGTTACCCGGTCTTGGAGACCAGCGCGGCAGGGCGGATCACGGAGTAAGCAGGACGATTTGGAATTGCCTCCGCTTTGCTCTGGCAATATCAGCGGAAAATTATTTTTAAAGATATGCAATCCCGGAAAATCTGCGGATTTTCCGGGATTGTTTTTTCACGGATGGGCGTTAAGGAAAGTGGCCTGTTCTCTGGAAGGCAACGATTTAGAATGCCCTCCGCGTTGCTCTGGGCATAAATAGCAGAAAAATTATTTTAGATTTTGCAAATCCGGCAGGGCTGCGGCCCCGCCGGATTTGCTTTTTACGGGAGAGGGCGTTCCGGGAAGTGGCATCGGCTGCTGTTGGCCTGCGGCCAAAGCGCAGCAAATTAAATGCCTTTTACGGCAACGCTCCTCACCGGGGAGCTGTCGCGCAGCGACTGAGGGGCCTTTCCAATCGGCGGAAGCCGAAAATACGGTGAAAGATCTTCACGCCGAATGGCGTGAATCTTCAGTATTTTCGGTTGGAGCCTACCCCTTTGGGTCTGAAAGGGGCGAGCAGCCCCTTTCTTGCAACGACGACGACCGCTGCCTGCGGCAGAAACAGGGAGGAGTTGTTGGGGCCGTGGCCAGCAGGATGCAAGGCCCGCTCAAGGGCCGTAGCAGACGCTGGGTGCCACAACTCGTCCAGGGAGAGGGTGTCCAGAGGGAGAGAGGGGGAGTCGAAACACCCTCTCACCCTCTGGCCCAGCGGAGCGACCCCGGCGGCGATGCCGCTTGCAAAAAGCCATCGGGCCTGCCCCACGCGATTGCACTCTGCATGAGAAACATTACAAAAAAAGCACCCGCCATGCGGATGCACAGCGGGTGCCTTGAAGGGCTCTGCGGGGGTGCTCAGTGGGTGGTGCCCATGTCCACAGCCAGGTCGGCGTCGTTCTTCACAACGGCCTCCACGGCCTTCTCCAGGCCGCGGGCGATCTGGTGCAGGTCCATGCTGGGGGTGCCCAGGGGCTTGTTGACCACCTGCTCCATGGCGTAAGGCACATGGATGAAGCCGCCCCGGATGTTGGGGTACTTCCTGTCGATGAGGTACAGCAGGGTGTACATCAGGTAGTTGCACACATAGGAGCCTGCAGTGTAGGACAGGGCGGAGGGATGCCTGCGTCCTTGATGTTCTGCACCATGGCCTTCACGGGCAGAGAAGTGAAGTAGGCGGTCTCACCGTCCTCCTGGATGGTCACGTCGATGGGCTGATAACCGGCGTTGTCGGCGATGCGGCCGTCCATCAGGTTGATGGCCACCTTTTCCGGGGTGATGGCGGAGCGGCCGCCGGCCTGACCGATGCAGATGACCACATCGGGCTGGTTTGCCTGAATGGCAGCTTCCAGCACCTCACCGGCACGGATGAACTCGGTGGGCACTTCCTGCTTGACGATCTCGGCACCGGCGATGGTGTCGGGCAGCAGCTTTACCGCCTCAAAAGCGGGGTTGACGGTCTCGCCGCCAAAGGGGTCGAAACCAGTGAGCAGAATCTTCATAGTAAAAAGCCTCGATTCTCAGATATAAATGGACGGCTCCAGAACGGTGAGCTGTCCGTGATCCATGATCATGCGGTTGTCCACATAGATGCAGGGAGCGTGGGTGACCAGATCGTAATGGCCGGAAGCATCCTGCACACCGCCCAGCGCAATGTTGCGCCCGAACCCGATGTGGAAGGTGCCATAGGTGGATTCGTCCTCGATGTAGCAGTTGCCTGCACAGCGGGAGTGGGTGTTGAGCCCGATGCCGAACTCCGCCGCCACCACCATGTTCTCCGGGTCGTGGAAGCGGGCCAGAAACTGCTTGAGCCGCCTGCCGCTGGCATTGTCCTCGATCTCCACGATGCGGCCGCCGCGCAGCTCCACCCGCACGGGGCTGTCCACGATGCCGATATAGCCCATGGAACCGTCCAGGATCAGGGTGCCGTTGGTGTCGCTCTCCACCGGTGCCACATACACTTCCACGCTGGCAGAGGAAAGGCCCTTGCCGTCGTGGCAGCAGCCGTTGAAGAAGCCGGGCACACGCCCCTCGATGTTGAAATCCAGGTTCGTGCCAAGCTCCGTGGTCACATGGATGTGGCTGGCGTTCTGGTAGCAGGCCATGATGATGCTGGCCATGATCCTGCTTTTTGGGCAGGCTCATGTTCAGGAAGTCGTAGCTCAGCAGTGACTGCCCGTTGCTGGTGCTCAGCGGCAGCGACAAAAACCGGTTGCGGCGGGCAATGACCCGCTTGACGGCCCGTGTGGTGATGAGGGAATACTCGGCAGCACCGATCACGGCGTTGTAGGGGTCAAAGGCGTCCTCGCGGTCGTCGAAATACTGGCCCACCTGCTCGTGCAGGTCGTCCAGCATCAAAACATCCGCCACGCTGCCCACCGCCTGTGCGGCTTGCTGCATGGCTGCCACCTCGACAGCATACTTCTGGCTGGATACGATCAGGATGCGTTCGCCTGCACGGAGCCGGACCCAGTCCCGTATAATGACATCGGCTCCGTGCTGTATTGCTTGTTCCATTGAATCACTCGATCTAACAAAAAATTACTTCAGGAGGATCATCATCACGATCTGGACCACCATCATGATGATGGCGACAGGAACCTGATTCTTGATGACGCCCATGGGCTTCTTCATATCCAGCAGTGCCACGGGCACAGTGTTGAAGTTTGCAGCCATGGGGGTGCACAGGGTGCCGCAGAAGCCGCAGGTCAAAGCCAGCATGCCGATGACCACCGGGTTTGCGCCGTGGGCCAGCACGAACGGGTAGCCGATGCCCACGGTCATCACGGTGATGGCGGCGTAGGCGTTGCCCATGATCATGGTGAACAGCATCATGCCGATGGCGTACACCACGATACCGGCGTTCACATTGCCCTCGGGGATGATGTGGCTGACCAGGTCCGAGATCACATCGCCGACACCGGCAGCGGTGAAGACGGAGCCAAGGCAGGCCAGCAGCATGGGCAGCATGGACAGGGGGCCCACGGTGGACAGCATGCGCTCGGAATCGTTCAGGAAGGTGGAGGGCTTGTTGTCGCGGTTCATGATCATCAGCAGGATGATGGCCACGAGAACACCCAGAGCCACGCCGTTCAGGGCGGACAGGCCGATGCCCAGGCCGGTGATGGCGCAGATGACGGCCAGCATGCCGATGCTCAGGGTGGGGACAAAGATCTTCATGCCGATCTTCTCATAGGTGGCCTCGGTCTCGGCCTTGGTGGCAGCAGAGACAGCGCCCTTCTTGACCTTCTTGAGGATGGCGGGGATGCACATCACCACCACCAGGATGCCGCTCACCAGAGAGGGCAGCCAGCGGCCCAGGGCAAGCACGACGCCCAGCACGGCCCAGAAGATAAAGGTGCCCATGGGTTCCGGGTTCTCCTTATCCTTCAGGTTCTTCACACCGCAGTAGATGCACAGCAGGCCGATGATAAAGTAGATGATCTCCATCACCTTGGTGGACAGGCTGTAATCAGCACTCATAAAAAAGCTCATTCTTCTGTCCTCCCTTACTTATAGTACTTCTGGATCATCTTGCGATCCTTGATCACATAGAATACGATGGCGACCACAGTGGCAATGATGCACACGGGGATCTCGATGGCAGCCAGCTGGGCCAGCTCCACCTCGATGCCCAGGCCGGCCAAAGTGCTCTGCACCAGCAGGCCGCCGGAGCCGCCCACGAACAGGACCTGACCGAAGAACCAGGTGATGTTCTCCATGCCGGAAGCCATACCCTTCAGCTCCTCGACATGCTCCTCATTGGGCTCATAGCCCTGTGCTACAATGGCACCTTCGGCCATGGGCATGATGACGGGGCGCACGAAACCGGCCACGCCGCCAAAGCCCACGTTGAAGGCTGGAAAGATCGAGCGCATCACGCCGTAGATGCCGATGACCAGGCCGGAGGTGGCACCCTTGAACTTGCCGATCAGGGCAGCGGCTGCTTCACGCAGGCCGTTGCGCTCCAGCGTGCCGGTGACCAGCATCACGATGATGAAGATGGCCATGCTGCGGTTTGCCACAAAGGTGCTGCCCAGCGTTTCCAGCAGGGTGACCGGGCCCAGACCGCCAACCAGTGCAGTCACAACGGCTGCCACCAGAATGACCAGAATGGAGTCCAGCTTCAGTGCAAAGCCAGCGATGACGATGACAATGCCAAGTAGTTTCAGTAGTTCCATAATTGCCTTCCTTTATACTTATATTTTTCCCGGCGCTGTGCTGGCGGTCCGCCTGTGGGTCAGCAGGCAGGCCGACGGCACTACGCCGAAAAGTCCATAGAAAATGCCTTACAGGCGGATAAACGCTGCCAGCAGCAGAGAAAAGCCTCCTGCCGTAAGCCACAGCGGCACCAGACGGCGGCCCAGGTGAGCTCCGATATCGCAGTGTTCCAGCACCCCGGAGGCCTTCATGGGCACCACCGTGGTGGCTTTGGGCACGGCCTCTGGGCTGCTGTAGGGGTTGGTGGAGGTAAACTCACCAGTGCCGATCTCCCCGGGGCAGGCGTACACCCCAAACCAGGAGGACAGCAGCCCACCCTTGCCAGCGCTTGTCTTGCACACGCGCACCAGCTGCACCGTAAGGGCCTGGGCCTGCTTTTCTTCCACCAGCAGGTTGACCCGGACCATATTTACCAGGTTCAGTATCGAGGAAATGGCGATGAGAGCGTCCAGGATCAGGACCAGGATCAATAACGAGTGCATGGGGCACACCCTCCTGCAAACAGAGCAAGGGCTGCGGCAGCCCCTGGTGCTTTCGTAAGATGGAAATAGTATACCATAAAGTGGGACGAATTGTAAATGAAATATAGATAATCTGTCTAGTCTTCCTAAAAAAGGAAAAATCCCCTGTTTCCCAAAGAAAACAGGGGATTTGCGCCGTTTGGCAGAAATTACTTGTTGCGGATGTACTCATCCATGGCCTTGGCGGCAGCCTTGCCGGCACCCATGGCCTTGATGACGGTGGCGGCACCGGTCACGGCATCGCCGCCGGCGTACACGCCGTCACGGCTGGTCTTGCCGTCGTCGCCGTCGGTGACGATGCAGCCGTGCTTGTTGGTTTCCAGACCCGGGGTGGTGGAGCGGATCAGCGGGTTGGGGCTGGTGCCCAGGCTCATGATGACCGTGTCCACGTCCAGCTCGAACTCGCTGCCCTTCTTCTCGATGGGGCGGCGGCGGCCGGAAGCATCGGGCTCGCCCAGCTCCATCTCCACGCAGGTGATGGACTTGACGAAGCCTTCGTCGTTGGCGTGGATCTCCACGGGGTTGCACAGGGTCTTGAAGATGATGCCCTCTTCCTCGGCGTGCTCCACCTCTTCCTTACGGGCGGGCAGCTCGGCCATGCCGCGGCGGTAGACGATGTACACGGTCTCGGCACCCAGACGCATGGCGCTGCGGGCAGCGTCCATGGCCACGTTGCCGCCGCCCACGACGGCAACCTTCTTGCCGGTGCGGATGGGGGTCTTGCTGGTGGGCAGGTAAGCCTTCATCAGGTTGGAGCGGGTCAGGAACTCGTTGGCGGAGTACACGCCCTTCAGGCTTTCGCCGGGGATGCCCATGAACCGGGGCAGACCGGCACCGGAGCCCACGAACACGGCCTCGTAGCCGTACTCGCCCATCAGCTCGTCGATGGTCAGCACCTTGCCGATGACCATGTTGCACTCAAAGTCAACGCCCATCTTCTTCAGGCCGTCGATCTCCTGCTGCACGATGGCCTTGGGCAGACGGAACTCGGGGATGCCGTACATCAGCACGCCGCCGGCCACATGCAGGGCCTCGTACACGGTCACTTTATAGCCCAGCTTGGCCAGATCGCCTGCAGCGGTCAGGCCGGCAGGACCGGCGCCGATGATGGCGACTTTGTGGCCGTTGGACGCGGGAACGATGGGAGCGGTGTGGACATTCTCACGGTGCCAGTCGGCAACAAAGCGCTCCAGGCGGCCGATGCCCACCGGCTCGTTCTTGATGCCGCGGGTGCACTTGCCCTCGCACTGGCTCTCCTGCGGGCAGACACGGCCGCAGACAGCGGGCAGGGAAGAGGAACGGTTGATCACCTGATAAGCGGCCTCAAAGTCGCCCTCGGCCACATGGCCGATGAACTCCGGGATATCGATGCCCACCGGGCAGCCGGTCTGGCAGGGCTTGTTCTTGCAGTGGATGCAGCGCTTGGCCTCGTTGATGGCCATTTCTTCGGTGTAGCCCAGAGCAACTTCCTTGAAGTTCTTGTTGCGGACGTTGGGGTCCTGGGTGGGCATGGGGCACTTTTTGGGATCCATATTGAAAGCCATCTTACTTTACCTCCTGAGTCAACAGATTGCAGGCTGCCTCACGGGCGTGTGCCTCAAAGGGGCGGTACATGGTGCCGCGGGCCATTGCCTCGTCAAAGTCCACCAGGTCGCCGTCAAAGTCCGGGCCGTCCACGCAGGCGAACTTGGTCTTGCCGCCCACGGTCAGGCGGCAGCCGCCGCACATGCCGGTGCCGTCAATCATAATGGGGTTCATGGAAACGATGCTCTTCAGGCCATGCTTTTCTGGCAGGTCTTGACCACGAACTTCATCATGCTCAACGGCCCGATGGTGATGACCAGGTCGTACTGGTTGCCGGCTTCCACCAGCTCGTCCAGTGCGGCGGTGACCACACCCTTGGTGCCGTAGCTGCCGTCATCGGTCATGATGCGCAGCTCGTCGCTGCAGGCCTTGAACTCGTCCTCCAGGATCAGCAGATCCTTGCTGCGGAAGCCGATCACGCTGTGCACCACACAGCCCTGATCGTGCAGTTCCTTGGCAATGGGCAGGGCAATGGCGCAGCCTACGCCGCCGCCCACGACACATACCTTCTTCAGGCCTTCCACCTCGGTGGCGCGGCCCAGCGGGCCTACAAAGTCGTGGACACTCTGGCCCACCTGCAGGCTGTTCAGCTCCATGGTGGTGCCGCCGACGATCTGGAAGATGATCTCCACGGTACCGGCCTCGCGGTCGTAACCGGCGACCGTCAGGGGATGCGCTCGCTGTCCTCAAACGGGCGCACAGTGATAAACTGGCCCGGCTTTGCCTTTTTGGCGATCAGCGGGGCTTCAATGACCATCTTCGTCACGGTGGGATTCAGCGCGACTTTTTCAGTGATCTTATACATTGTGTTTGCTCCTTTATGCTGACATTTCCATCTCCGCGCACAAAAACGCGCGCCGGCCTGCAAGGGGTGGGCGGCGCGTTTTTGTACAACATATTGACACGCTCTATTATAATAGTTCCCGGTGTGGAATGCAAATTAATTTTCTTCGCATCAGCGGGGCGGAACCTGAACGAAATTGAATAGTCATCGGACGTCCGATGACGTGATGCAGAGATGTCTGAAATTGCAAATTGCACGATGCAGGGCCGAATGTCGGTCTTTTGCCCCAAAAATTGCAAAAAATGCAGATTGGGTGTTGACAACGGCCCCGGCTTGCGGTATAATAATCGACGTCGCCGGGAGCAACACCCCGGGACGCCACATGGAGTATGCGGCCGTAGCTCATCTGGTAGAGCGCCACCTTGCCAAGGTGGAGGTAGCGAGTTCGAGCCTCGTCGGCCGCTCCATTTATGTGGAAGTTTAGCTCAGCTGGGAGAGCATCTGCCTTACAAGCAGAGGGTCAGCGGTTCGAGCCCGTTAACTTCCACCATGTGGCCCGGTAGCTCAGTTGGTTAGAGCACCAGCCTGTCACGCTGGGGGTCGTCGGTTCCCGATCCGGCCCGATCCGTTTGCCTGGCAGTCCTGCACGCAGGACCGCCGCAGCAAACGCTGAAATTGCTTCGCAGATCTTTGCGGGGGCCCTGATTCATGAGAATTCGGGAGGGTGCAGGGACAAATGCACCGGTTATGCCTCTGTAGCTCAGTCGGTAGAGCAGGGGACTGAAAATCCCCGTGTCATTGGTTCGGGAGCGGATGTTTGACCACAGCCGCCAGGCTCTCCCAGCAATATTATCAGGTCAACAAGGTGGGCAACCTGATGAGCCTGTACACCAACGACCTGGATACCATCCAGGAGTGCTTTGGCGATGGCGTGCTCATGTTTTTTGACGCCCTGACCCTTGGCCTGCTGGCCCTTTATAAAATGTGGAACATGGACGTGCGGCTGACCCTGCTGGCCCTGATCCCGGCGCTGATCATGTTTGCCATCGGCACCCAGATGAGCAAGGTGATGACCCGGCGCTGGGAGGAACGGCAGAAGGCTTTCTCTGATCTTTCGGATTTCGCGCAGGAGAACTTTTCCGGCATCGCGGTCATCAAGGCCTTTGTCAAGGAGTACAAGGAACTGCAGGCCTTCCGGAAGCTGAACAAGGAAAACGAGGAGATCAACGTGACCTACACCAAGATCGCCACCCTGCTGGAGGTGCTGGTCACCCTGTTCGTGGAGTCCGTGATCTGCATCATTCTGGGTTACGGCGGTTATCTGGTCTATCAGGGCCGGTTCAACGCCGGCCAGCTGGTGGAGTACATCGGCTACTTTGAGGCCATCGTCTGGCCCATCATGGCCGTGTCCATGCTGATCGAAAAGACCAGCCGCGGCAAGGCCTCCCTGAACCGCATCACCGAGCTGCTGGATGCCCCCATCGATGTGGCCGACCGCCCCGGCGCGGCCGACCTGACCGACCCCAAAGGCGGCATCGAGTTCCGCCACCTGAACTTCCGCTACCCGGACGGCGAGTACGATGTGCTGCGGGATATCTCCTTTACCATTGCGCCCGGCGAGAGCGTGGGCATCGTGGGCAAGACCGGTGCGGGCAAGACCGCCCTGGTGGACCTGCTGCTGCGCACCTATAATGTGCCGGACGGAACCCTGTTCGTGGACGGCAGGGATGTGAACACCGTTTCCATCCACTCGGTGCGCAATGCCTGTGCCTACGTTCCGCAGGATAATTTCCTGTTCTCGGACACCATCGCCCACAACATTGCCTTTGGTGTGGACGATGCCACCCCCGAGGACATCGAGCGGGCGGCAAGCATGGCCGATGTGCGGGATAATATCGTGGATTTCAAGGACGGTTATGAGACCGTGCTGGGCGAGCGCGGTGTGACCGTTTCCGGCGGCCAGAAGCAGCGCATCTCCATTGCCCGCGCCCTGCTCAAGAACGCGCCCATCCTGATTCTGGATGATTCCGTCTCGGCCGTGGACACTCGCACCGAGAAGATCATTCTGGACAACCTCAAGGCCAGCCGGGCAGGGAAGACCACCCTCCTCATTGCCCACCGCATTTCCACGGTGGAGGGGCTGGACAAGATCATCTTCCTTGACGATGGCCGGGTGGAGGCCGTGGGCCCCCACGATAGCCTGTATGCTTCCTGCCCCGAGTATCGCCGGATGGTGGACCTCCAGCGGCTGGAAGATGAGACGAAGGGAGGCGAAAACGCATGATGCATCTGAATCCGTTGGTTCTGGTGGGCGCTGTCATCGGCGTGGTCACCGCCCTGCTGGTGACAGCCTATGCCGCCGTCAAGGACAAAAAAGACCGCCATGGGCTTTGAGCGCAACATGGAGGACGGCGAGATTATGCGCCGCCTGGCCCGCTATGCCCGGCCCTACCTGAGCAAATTCCTCATTGTGGGCGTGCTGATGCTCTTCTCCATTGCCTACGATATCATTTCGCCCCTCATCGTGGGCTATATTGAAGAGCTGGTGGCCGGGGGACTTTGAACCCCGCGCCCTCTTCCCTGGGCGTGTCGGTCTATGCAGGCGTGCTGGTGTTCTCCATGGGCAGCACCTATTTGCAGGCCGTCATCCTGCAGAAAGTGGGGCAGCGCATCATTTCCGACCTGCGCGAAGACCTGTTTACCCACATCGAGTCACTGGCTCACGAACAGCTCAATGAGATCCCGGGGGCAAGCTGGTCACCCGCGTGACCAACGACACCAACGCCATCTCGATGATGTTTACAAACTTGCTGGTCAACCTGACCAAGAACAGCGTTCGTCATTCTGGGCATTCTGGTGGCGATGCTCTGCCTCAACTATGAGCTGACCCTGATGGTGCTCTGTTTTGTGCCGTTCATCGTCATCTTCACGGTCATCTTCCGCAAGTTCTCCCGCCGGGCTTACCGCAAGGTGAAAGATCGCCACGACCGACATCAATACCTATCTTTCCGAGAACCTCTCTGGCATCAAAGTGACCCAGATCTTTGGCCGGGAAGACGAGAAGATGACCGAGTTCCGCCAGAAGAGCCAGACTCTGGCCCGGGCGAACCAGGAGCAGATCTTCGTTTTCAGCGTGTTCCGTCCGCTGGTGTATATGCTCTATGTCAGTTCCATTCTCTGCCTGTTCTATCTGGGCGGCATGGGTCACCTGAACAACGTCAGCTTTCTGGGTCAGACCATTTCCAGCGGCACCATCGTCACCTTTTATATGTACATCTCCAAGTTCTTTACACCCCCATCCAGAACCTGGCCGAGCAGTTCAACTGGCTGCAGTCGGCGCTGGCGTCGTCGGCGGAAAAAGTTTCTCCATCATGGACATCCAGCCCAGGATGCAGGATGCCCCCGACGCCATTGAGCTGAACGAGGTCAAGGGCGAGATCGAATTCAAGGATGTCTGGTTCAGCTATATCCCCGGCGAGTGGGTGCTGCAGGGCGTTTCGTTCCATGTGAACCCCCGCCAGACCGTGGCATTCGTGGGCTCCACGGGCTCCGGCAAGAGCACGATTCTCTCCCTCATCTGCCGCAACTATGAGTTCCAGAGAGGTGAGATTTTGATTGACGGCATCGACATCCGCAAGATCAAAATTTCCTGCCTGCGGAAGCACTTCGGCCAGATGCTGCAGGATGTTTTCCTCTTCTCGGGCACCATCCGCTCCAATATTGTCCTGCGGGAGGAGAACATCCCGGATGAGGAGATCATGGACGTCTGCCATTATGTGAATGCGGACCACTTTATCAACAAGCTGGATCATGGGCTGGACGAGGAAGTCCGGGAGCGGGGCAACAACTTCTCGGCAGGCCAGCGCCAGCTGCTCAGCTTTGCCCGCACCATCCTGCACAAGCCCAGCGTGATGACCCTGGACGAGGCCACCGCCAACATCGACACCGAGACCGAGCTGCTGATCCAGGATTCGCTGGAAAAGATGCGCTCGGTGGGTACTATGCTCATTGTGGCTCACCGCCTGTCCACCATTCAGCACGCGGACAACATCATTGTGCTCTCACACGGCAAAATTCTGGAGCAGGGCACTCACCAGCAGCTGCTGGCCCGGCACGGACGGTATTACCAGCTCTACACGCTGCAATACCACAAAGAGCAGCTGAATTCGCAATAAAGGAAATGCAGACAAAACGCCCGCATTGGGCCAGAGATTTGCAGGGCGTTTTTTGAGAACAGTTTCGTTTTACGCCATCGTGAGCACCAGCGCGTCAGCGGCAGGGGTGAGGATGCTGAGCAGGGTGGTGAGCACAACGCACCCGGCGGCAAACTGCTCATCGTGGCCGAACTACCGCAAACACCGAGGTGATGGCAGCGGCGGGGCAGCACTCGGCAGCAGCACGACCTGTGCGGCCATCCCGAAGATGAACAGCCCCAGCAGAGCAAAGGCCCCAAGGCAGAGGGCCGGATGACCAGCATCCGCATGGCGGCCAGTTTCAGATGGGGCGGCTGCAGACGATGCTCTTTAAATCGCCCGCCGCGATCAGCATTCCGGTGATGAGCATGGAAAGAGGGGTGTTCATGGCACCCAGCAGGGAGATGGGCTGGGCCAGCAGGGCAGGGATGGGGATTTGCAGGAGGTAAATGGCCAGGCCGACCAGGACAGCGTAAATGGCCGGGGTGTGAGCCAGGCTCTTCACCACGGCTTTGGGGTCAGAGCTGCCGCTGACCATGCTGTAGCCCAGCGTCCAGAGCAGGACGTTGAACACCGTGACATAGGCGCTGGCGTAAAGCAGCCCCTCCGAGCCGAACAGGGCCGAGATGAGCGGGAAGCCCATGTAAGCTGCATTGGAAAAGATGCTGGCGAAGCGGAAGAGCGCGGTCCGGCTGTTCTTGCGGCGGGCGGTGAGGGCCAGAGTGAGCACGGTGCCCAGTGCAATGGTGAGGATGCTCAGGCCGAACGCCGCCAGCAGGTTGCGCAGGATCTCAAGGCTGAACTCCATCTGATAGGAGTTTACGATCATGGCCGGGACCACGATGTTGACCAGCAGATTGGACAGCGGCTGTTTGTGTTCCAGCTTCAGGACACCCGTTTTGACAGCCAACGTGCCCACCCCAATGAGCAGAAACAGCACAATGACCTGTTGGGCGCAGATAAGTGCCAACTCCATAAAGAATCCTCCTTGCGATCCAGACAATCAAAAACATTACGAAGAATACAACACGGGTATACCATAGAAAGACTGAAATTGCAAGAGGGAGCGCGGTAAAATTACAAAATCACATTTTTAATCAGGAGGGAGACACTGCCGTCCGCATCGTGGAGGAATTCCACGGCCGAATCCTCGGAAAGCATCTCGGTAGGGATCTTGACCTCAATGCCGTTGGCAGTGGATGCTGCGGCTCTCCATCCGGCGGATGCGGGCAGGCGTCACCGTCACGGGCTGGTCGTGCATGGCGGGTTCCAGCACGTCGCTTTTCTCCATATAGTCATCAAAGGGGACGGCGGCCAGCGGGTAGTCCTCGGCCAGCTGTCTGCGCACCTGCTCCACAGTGACTTTATTGTCGTTGTCAGAGGCCTGATTGGCGATGAGCATGGCTACCTGTGCCTCGGCGTGGGGCTCGTCGGCATAGCTGTCTTTCACAGCCTGGGCAGCGGCTTCCTGGATGGCCTGCAGCTTTTTCTTTTCGGGCTCGGCCTGGGTGTACTGGAACACCACTGTGGAGAGGTAAAACTCTTTGTGGCCGTCGATGTCGTATTTCTTTTCCAGCAGGCGCATGGAGTAATCGGTCAGGTCCACAAGGGCGCCCTCCTCCACCTTGCCGCTCTGGGTGGGCAGGCAGGCCCGCTGCTGGATAATGGAGTTGACAGGGGGCTCCGCCCACCTCCTCGGTGTAATGGGTGTAGCCGTTTTTTGTAGTTCAGTTTCAGGATCCCCAGCCAGGGCTCGCCATCCCGGGTGAAATCCACCACGGCCAGGTCTGCCCCGGGATGGTGGTGTGGGCGTGCATGTAATCAAACAGGACACCCGCGATCCGGCAGGAGAGGTCCACGAAATCCTTGTTCTGTTCCAGCTCGTTCCGAAACGCGGAGTCGGGCAGGGGACGGCACTGGCGGATGTCATCGCTGGCCAGCAGTTTTTCAATGTGGTATTGCAGGTACGCCATTTTCTCGGCGGTAGGCTCCATGCAGCTGCCGCTGAGCACCGGGGCGTCCAGTGTGGTGTCCAGCACATGCAGAATGGCCTGATGAATGATGATCTCCATAATATCCCTCACGGTTCTCGTTTATTTTGGGCCCCGGGAGCGGGGCAGAAGTTCTCGAAGTGAATTATAACATATCCCGCGCCCAAAAGCGAGAGCCGGACATCTTGCAACACCACGCTACAGATGCTATACTGGGCACAGAATGAACTGCGCTGCAGCGCTGAAAGGGGAAGACAGAATGGAATTTCGGGAGAAACCGATGCAGAACCTCATCCGCGTCAAAGAAAAAGAGATCTGCAAAAATGTGCAGGAGCTGCTGCTGGACGGCGAGCAGATCGTGGGAGCCTACAAGACGGTGCGTGACCAGGCCGCACATCAGCAGGGTCGGCCACGCTGATGGAAAGCCCTTGGCGGGGCATTCATCATCTGGAACAGCTCGGTGGTGGCAGAAGTCCTTCTTCAGGTCGCAGGTCTCGCCATTGTCCAGATGCAGGTAAACACTGCCCTTGCTGGCAGCAACCTGCGCATAAAACGGTCTTTATCAAGATATTGAATCCGAAGCATAAAAATACCTCCCACAAAGAAATGTTTTATTCAAGAGTTTGGGGAACGTTTCTCGGGAACCGGATCGGGCGCCGGGGTTGTTTTCCGCCCCTGCGGTGTTATACTGTGCTTGCTGGTTCTGATGAAATAATACCACGAAACCGGCACGATAGATAGAACAAAAACACCCGATTTATACAACAAAATCGGCATTGACAAAAATATTCAAAGTCATTGGGGAAAGGAATTGTTCAAATATGGCGTTTCAGACAAGCTGTGTCTCTGCAACCAATATCGTTACCGGGCTGACCTTCCAGCAGGATGGGGCCGATGCCGAGGGGCGGGAAATGGTCAACATGGCAGCGCCCTGTTCCCCATTGCCTGCTACGCGGAGAACCTGAAAAGCAGATTCCGTGGCATGGCACTGGCACGAGGAATTTGAGTATATCCTGGCCATGAAAAAGGCCCCCTTTTGGTGGATGTGAACAAGACCCGCGTCCCCTGCAGACGAATCAGGGCGTGTTCCTGAACTCCGGCATCCTCCACGCGGTGGAGCATGCGGAAAAAGGGAGGCCCTGCTCCACTCCGGCGTGTTCCACCCGCGGCTGGTGGGCGGTATGGACACCATCTTCTGGCAGAAGCTCATCCGACCCATGCTCCAGCCGGATGCCCCGGCGTTCTTTTCTGCTGGATGGGGCTGTGCCCTGGCAGGCGCAGGTGCTGGCCTGCCTGCGGGATGCCTGGCGGGAGGTGGCCGATGAGCCCTTTGATTATGAGAACCGGGCGCGGTATCATCTCTCGCGGCGCTGCGGATCCTCAGCACCCAGTGCGTGGGCGGCAAGACCAAAGTCTCCCAGCAGGAGCAGATCGCGGCCGAGCGGATGAAGCAGATGCTCCGCTTTGTGGAGGAGCACTATGCGGAGGAGCTGACCGTGGAGAAGATCGCCGCCTGTGTGGCTCTGAGCGAGAGTGCCTGCCTGCGCTGCGTTCCGGCAGCTGCTGGGAACCACCCCCATCCAGTATGTCAAGCAGTACCGGGTGGAAAAGGCCGCCGAGCTGCTCCGTTCCACCCGGCTCAAGACGGGCGAGATCGGGATGGAGTGCGGCTTTTGCAGATGGCAGCTACTTCATCAAGACCTTCCGGGGTGAAACACTGCACACCCAAGGAATACCGCGCAAAATTCTGCTGAAATGTCTGAGATAGGAATAGGAGAAAATAATCCCCATGCAGCGCAGTCTTTGACCCAAGGGCCCATTACCCGCAATATGCTGCTGTTTGCCCTGCCGCTGATGTGCGGCAACCTCTTGCAGCAGATGTATAACATTGCCGATACCTGGGTGGTGGGCCGCTTCCTCGGAGCGGATGCGCTGGCGGCGGTGGGGTCCTCCTATACCCTGATGACCTTCCTGACCTCGATCCTGCTGGGTCTGTGCATGGGCAGCGGTGCGGTGTGTCCATGCAGTACGGCAGCGGCGAGACCGAGAAGATGCGGCAGAGCGTGTTCCAGTCTTTCCTGCTCATTGCGAGCATCGCCCTGGTGCTCAACCTGCTGGTCTATCTGGGGCTGAACGGCATCCTGTGGGTGCTGCGGGTGCCCGGAGATCCGCCTGCTGATGAAGGACTACCTGCTCATCATCTTCGGGCCATCGGCAATTCCGATGGTGCCGCTGGCATTCCTGGCTGTATCAGCCATCCTGAACGTGGTCTTGGATCTGGTCTGTGTCCTTGTGCTTGACTGGGGCGTGAAGGGCGCCGCCATCGCCACCGTTTTTTCTCAGTTTGTATCCGGCGTGGGCATCGGGCTTTACACCCTGCAAAGCAGTTCCCGGAGCTCTGCCCCGGCGGAAGACTGCAAGTGGGACAAGCACAATCTGGGAACCATCCTGAATCTGTCCGTTATGACCAGCGTACCGGCATCTGGCTCAGTGTGCCCATCGGCTGGGCACTGGCAGATGCCATCGGCATTGGGTATTATTTGAAGAAGAGTGCTTTTGCAAAAATGACGAAGCTATGGTAAGATAAAGAAAAAGAACACCATGGAAAGAGAGTGTGCACGATATTGGAGAACCGACTGGTGAGTTTTACGATGGGTGGAATGGCCTTTGAGTATGACGAACAAAAGAACCGTCGATATCCGCAAGCATGGTGCTCCTTTAAAAGTGCGGCTCGTGTGTTCTTTGACTATGACCGCATTGAGTTTTATGATGACACACACAGCGATGAGGAGCCGCGTTATGATACGATCGGTGATACTTCCGCAGGTAAAGTTTTGTACGGAGGGAAATACACTGATCGGCAAGGTAAACGAGATCCTGTTTGTGGTGTATACAGAGCGCATCCGTGTAGAAGAAAACGGAGAAAAACGGATGTGACACGGCTGATCTCAGCAAGACTGGCAACATTTTGGGGTTGGCTCCTCACCCAGACGGAGGAAATCGGTCTGCTGGGCGGTAACAGTCTGCCACTGGGGCAGGTCTGCGCCGTTGGGGTCACCTGTCCTGGCAAAGTTGGTCAGGTAATCCACCATC
>VOFB01000866.1_pt1 | contig 22001 bp, 31 predicted proteins | sample 5384141 | NCBI WGS metagenome assembly VOFB01 (sample SAMN12384721, study PRJNA508395) | human gut metagenome | isolation source: healthy gut A | host: Homo sapiens | reverse complement strand
TATATTTTCCATCTTTTTGGTCATATTCTTAGCAAATAGTGCTGGTATGCCTTCAGCATGTTCTACAATTCTTCTCATTTTGTCATATCTTTCCTGTAATTCCTTTTTTGTTTGAGGATTAGAACATTGTTCTATTGCTGTTTTTATGCTCTCCAAAGAATCTCTTAAAGAATATCATCCATTCTATCAGGAGTAGCTGTTAATCCTAAAATTTTTGCATTTGGATTCATATTAATTAAATCATCAATTTTTCTCCCCATTTATCAGCACCTGTTCTATGTAACTCATCCATGATAATAATATCAGGATTTAAATTTTCCATAATCTCATTTTTCATTCTTAAAAGAGACGGATATAAAATTATTCTTAGATTTGGAAACTGGTCTTCTGCTATCATTTTTGCAGGTCTTTCTGTTGTTGGTTCTTCTCCTTCAATATATTTTGCAATATATCTATACATTTGGTCTTTTATCGCATTTGTTGGTGCCATAAATAGTATATTTTTATCTTTATTATCTATCATAAGTTGTAAAGATATAAATGATTTACCACAACCTGTTGGTATTACAACTGAAGCTTTATTTCTAATTTTATATGCATTTGTTATAGCTGTATATGCTTCCTGATGATGTTGTTGCAAACCTAATTCTGGTTTTCCTTTTATTATCATATGTTTCTCACTTTCTATAATAACTTATTGTATATTATTTTCTATTTTTTTCCCATATTATTCTAATATATTTTAAAGATAATGTTGATAAGGTAAAAAACCTATTACTGGAACAAGAGAACTTAACAATACATTATCAAAGTATCTAATTATATAAGAATATGCAACCACAACTATGTATGTTAATATACATATACAAATCTTTCTAGTCCAACTTGTTTCCCATGCTTTATCTAGTTCAACTCTTTTATTTCTTTCTTGTATTTTTTAATTTCTTCTTCTAAATTCATTATAATCAACTACTTTCTATTTATAATCTTTTATTCTTTAATAAGTTAATAATATGCCTAAAGTCTTTACCATTAAAGAAATATTTTTCTGCTTTAGTAAACGGAATATTATTTTTTCTTTTATAGTCTAACTTATCAATCACTGTAAGCATATCTAAAACCTGAAATAATCTTTTTTTTTCTTGTGGTCAAAATCTATTCTTCTTTCTACATTTGGATAACTTACAAAAAAGAGTATCTAGTATTGTTGCTAGTGTTTCTTGACCATTGTCATAGTAAATTACAACTTTATCAAAAGAATTTATATATTCTTTATTTTCATTTATAAAATTGCTAATTTCTCTTGCTAATGCAACATTTAATTGCATTTTTTTATTTATATATTTTTTATCAATTACAACTGTTCTTATTTTAACTTTTACTTTGCTTGAAAAATAGAATATTGCCCAAAATATACTTTTTCTTCTTTCAAAATCAAAATGTGAATAATCTCCTCGTTTGGCTACTAAATATGCTAAATGTATCATTCCGCCATAATCAAGTCCGAGAAAGTTTTTCATTTAAGTATTCTAATTCGCTTTTTATTGAATCCGAACTTTCATGCAGTGTAAATGAAACGGCATATAAATCTGAACTTCCATCTACAAAACCAAAGTCACCACTTTCATCTATGAATATATTTTAATCTCTTTATTGTAATCACCTTTCATTCTTTAATCTAATATTGCTATTACATTTATAACATAAAAACACATTTTTCTCAATAGAACTGTTGGATTTTTCAAATTTTTATTGACATTTACATAAAGAGGTGATATATAGTAATTGTATTTTATAGTATACTGAAAAATTAATAGACACGAAACACTGGTTAGTAATGTGGTACGATAAGTTATTCTCCCACTTCCGAGACATAGAGAATTAAGATTTGTAATAAGCTTACTATCCCAATGCGGTGAAAAATATTTTGGCTGGTTTAGAAGAATAGTTTATAAAATGTCCAGCAGTGGTTAAGACCGATTAGCATGTTTCAAGTAAAATTCACTACTTTGCAAAAAAATTGCAATATTAGTAGTTTTATTTGTTGTGCCTAATGGGTCTTTTTGTTATGCTTACGAAAATAGCTAAATATGTATTGCCCTATTTTATTACAAAGCTTAGCAAGAAGATACTGAAAAAATTTTATGCAGGTATGCAGAAAAATTTTTCAGTAGTCAAAATAATATTTGAATGGAGATGAAAAATATTATTTTGATTTGGCGAAGCCAAACATAAATTATCTATCGCAAGATTAGATAATTTATGAGCTCTCCGCTAGGAGCCCACGACATCTTTACAAAACGAAGTTTTGAAAGTGTCATAGTGGGTTACATACTTTCGCAAGAAAGTTATGTAACAGCTCCCTTTGGTCGCCTCTTGCTACCTGCAAGAAAGGATATTTAAATGGACAAAACAAATTATTCAGTAGCTAGAGTAGAAACTTATACTAGAAAATTAACTATCTACTACTATTGATAAAACCAATCAAGAAGGACTTGATTTAACAACCTTTATTGATAAAGTTAAAAAATATACTGAAATAAAAGAATTAACACCAGAAATTGTAAACGAGCTAATTGATAAAATATATGTATATCAACAAACAAAGCTGAATGGTAAACAATATCAAAAAATAGATATTCATTATGCAGGAGTTGGAATAATTGCTATTTCACTAAATGAATATGAATTAGAAAATGCTTTTCAGCAAAGTATTAAAAATATAAAAACAGCATAGCATTTAAACTATACTGTAAAATCAAAAGGAGTACTTTTCAATAAATGTCCTTATTGAAAGTACTTCTTTTGTGGGATTTTATTTATTTTTTTATTGATAATATTTTATACTTCATTATTCCAGCAGGTGCATGTACTTCTACTGTATGGTTTTTCTTTGCTCCTAATAATGTAGCACCTAAAGGTGATTCATTTGAAATTTTATTTTGAGCTAAATCAACTTCTGTTGAACCAACTATTGTATATTCTACCTCTTCATTAAATTCTATGTCTAATACTTTTACTGTATTTCCAATTTGTACTGTTTCTGTGTCTATATCTTTTGCATCATTATTTTAGCATGTCTTACTTTATTTTCATATTCTGCAATTTTTGCTTCATTTTCTGCTTGTGCATTTTTAGCTTCATCATATTCTGAATTTTCTGATAAGTCACCAAAACCTAATGCAACTTTTATTCTTTCTGCAATTTCTGCTCTTTTTTCTGTTCTTAAATAATTTAATTCTTTTTCTAATTTATCAAACCCTTCTTGAGTTAATATAACTTCTTTTTCTTCCATGTTAATTCTCCTTTACGTTTTATAAATTTATTTTATATATTACGGCAGTTTATTAATTTTGTCAAGTGGATTTTAAAATATTTTTATTTTACTTTTGTCTATTTTTGTGATATAATTTATGTATACTACAATACCTAAAGGAGGGTTTTATTTAATGAAAATTATGTATGTTAACGATAGTTGCTATAACTTCGTTGACAAAAAAGGAATCAACCAGGCACAATTGTTAGTTGAGGGGCGGTCATTAAACTTCTTAGATGTTAGAATATTTCAGCTTGCATCAATGATAAATGGAAAATGGTGTAAAGAAGCCCGCGAGGTAGAGCAATGCTTTTTCAAAATTCAAGATTCTCTTTCACTAGAAGAAATTGGATCTATTGTAAAAGAATTCCGGCTGTTTAGTTACAATTCCGGAACATTCATAAGCAATATATCTTTAGAAGTTAAAAAAATACTTTTTAAGCTAAATCCCAATTGTAATTTTTCACTATTTCTGGTCGAAAACTATGAAAAAGGTACTTTTCTTAACACTCCATTAAAGGATTTGTTTGGCTTTTATGAAAGCTTAAACCGCGCAGGTTTGTTTTATGTATACCAAATAGTCAACTTGACTGAAAAGCAATTGATGCAAATAAGATGCATTGGAAAAAATAAATTTTCAATTATCAAGAACGTCCTTGAAGAAAATGGGTTTTTGTTGAAACACTAAAATTACAAAAAAACAAAATGGGAAATTTCCCATTTTGTTTTTTATTTTAAAAGATTTTTCATATCTTTCATATAATCATATCCTGAAAATACTGTTGCAATTGCTTGAATAATCATCATAATTGTAGCAATTAAATTTAATGCAAATGCTCCATTTTGAAGTTCTCCAGAAAAACATGCACCAAAACTATTTAAATCTACAAAAGCTAATATTATAGCAATCATTTGTGTTACAGTTTTTAATTTTCCCCATTTTGAAGCAGCAATTACACTACCATTATTTTGTGCAGCAAGTAATCTATAACCAGAAACCAAAAATTCTCTTGCAACAACTATAACAGGTATCCATGAAGGAATTTTCCCCATCTCAACTAACATTATCATAGCTGTTAACACTAAAATTTTATCTGCCAATGGATCTAAAAACTTTCCAAATGTTGTAATTTGATTTCTAGACCTTGCAATATAGCCATCTAATTTATCTGTTATAGACGCAATTATAAATATTAAATCTATTATTAAATATGTGTATGGTATTCCTAAAAATTCTCCAGTAATATTAAAAAATGGAACTATAACCATTAATGGTACTAACATTACTCTAAAAATTGTTAATTTATTTGCTAAATTCATGCTAATTTTCCCTTCTTTTTATTTAAGCATTTCTATTGCTTTTTGTAATTGTGTGTCATCTTTTTCTTCAACTTGTGTTTCATTTGTAACAGTGTCTTTCAATTCAACATTTTCATCAGGTTCTATACCTTTTTTATGAATTTTATTTCTATTTGGAGTTTGATATTCTTCTGTTGTTATCTTTAATCCACTACCATCAGCAAGTGTCAATATTTCCTGTATTACACCTTTTCCATATGTTTTAGTTCCTACAATTTTGGCTTTTCCTAAATCTTTTAATGCTCCTGCTAATATTTCAGAAGAACTTGCAGTATTTCCATTTACTAATACTATAATTGGCATATTTACAATTGGGTCGTTTTCAGATTTCTTTACTGTTTCTTTTCCATTTTTGTCTACCTCATATAATAAAACAGAATCTTTATCAGCTATAAAATCTGCTATTTTTAATGCTTCACTTACTATTCCTCCACCATTATTTCTTAAATCTATTACTAATGATTTTATGTTTTGTTTTTTTGTAGTTCTTCAAATTTTGTTTTAAATTCACTACTTGTTGTTTCATCAAATGATGGTATTTGTATATAGCCTATATTATTTTCCAATGTTTTTCCTTCTACTTGATTTACTATTATTTTTTCTCTGCTTACTTCAAATTCTAATGTTTCTTCTCCTCTAATTATTTGTAATTTTACTTTTGTACCTTCTTCTCCTTTTATCTTGCTTGAAATTGTTTCTAAGTCTCCTGCTGTATATTCAACTCCATCTACTGATTTAATTAAATCTTTTGCTTTAATTCCGTGCTTTTTCAGCTGGTGAATTTTTTATTGGAGATAATACTTCTATTCTGTCTTTAGATGTATTTTTTACCATATATATACCAATTCCCACAAAGTTTCCTTTTGTGTCTTCTAAATATTCTTTCATATCTTCTTTTGAAATGTATTCTGTATATGGATCATCTAGTCCTTCTATATAACCTTTTATTGCACCTTCTTTTAATTTTTCCTCATCAACATCTCCAAAAAAATATTTATCTATTATAGTTTTGTATTTACTTAATTCGTCTGCAATATTTTCTTCATTTTCTGATGATGTAACAAGTACATATTTTCCTAATTGTTTTCCGTTTATAAAGTAACCATAAATTAAAAGTGATGTAATCATAAATGTTAAAAATATGGTTAATAACATTAACATTATTACCTTATATAAACTTACTTTTCTTTCTTTTTTCTCTTTCATTATATATGTCTCCTTTTAACATTTATAATAGCTTATATTTATAGCAATATAAATACAAGCTATTTTTTATTATATTTTAATTTTATTTTATTATAATTTATGGCAAATATGATAATGGATTAACTCTACATGAATATGTTCCTGGGCTCTTTCTTACTTCAAAGTGTAGATGTGGCCCTGTTGAATTTCCTGTACTACCTACTCTCATTATTTGTTGTCCTTTTTTTACTGCTTGCCCTTCTGACACACATATAGATCCTGCTTGTCCATGTGCATATAGTGTATATAATCCATTATAATGTGCTATTATTACATAATTCCCATAACTTGTAGTTAATGCTGCTGTTGTATGTACTATTCCATCTGCTGCAGCATAAACTGGCATTCCATTTACCCCTGCTGCTCCAAAATCAACTGCACCATGATATGCACCGCTTGAATAATACATACCTGTTGTTACATAACTATTTACTGGTTTAATAAATCCTGATGAACTTGTACCACTATTGCTTGAACTATTATTTGATCCACTATTAGAATTATTTCTGTTTTGTTCTTGTTGCCTTTTTAATGCTGCTTCTATTTCAGCTTGCTTTGCTCTTATTTTTGCATCTATGCTTTGATTATCTTTTTTTAATTGATCAATTCTAGATTGTAATTGTTTTTCTTCTTCACTTAACTGTGATACATATTTGTCTTTTTCGCTTTTTGATGTTTTTAATTGTAATGATACACTTTGTTTGCTAGCTTTTTGTGTTGCAAGTTCTTTTTTACTGTTTTCTAATGTTTGTTTTGCTTGCTCTATTTCTTTCTTTTCTTTTTCTATTTTATCTAACAATTCGGCATCATATGATGCTATTTCTTCTACTAAATAATAATTTGATATTAAATCTGTTAAAGACTCTGATGAAAGTAAGAAATCTAAATATGATGTCTCTCCTGCTTCATATGAAGCAACTAGTCTTTCTTTAAGCAATTTTTCTTGATTTTTATAGTCTTTTTGAGCTTTTTGCAATTTTGTTTGTGCATCTTCTATTTTTTTGTTAGTAGAAACAATTTGTTCATCTAATGTTTCTATTTGTCCTTCATAATCTGATATCTGAACATTTAATTTTTCAACTTCTTTTAATGTTTCATCTTTTATTTTTTCTACTTCTTTCATTTTTTCTTGTGTTTCAGTAATTTTACTTTCATTTTGTTTTTGCTCAGCCTGATAATTAGATATTTCGTTTGCTGCATTTGAAACAATTAATGTATTTGTATACAATAAAAGTATTGATATTATTGTTATTACAATTATTTTTTGGACTATATTTTTCATATGTTCCTCCTAAATTTAATTTGTTGTATTTGTCGTATTTAATGTATTTTCATTTTCTGTGTCAGTTGTATTTTCATTTTTATTTTGTTTTGTTGACTCTGGAATTTTGTTTGTTGTTATATATTCTATTGGATTTGTTACTTCTCCATTTATTCTTACTTCGAAGTGCGCATGTGCACCTGTTGAATATCCAGTAGACCCAACCTTAAGTACTGCTTCTCCTCTTGTAACAGCTTGTCCAACTTGTACAAGAATTTCTGATCCATGTGCATATAATGTTGAAATCCCACCACCATGATCAATAATTACCATATTTCCATATGCAGCATTATAACATGCTTTTGTAACTATTCCATCATTTGCTGCAACAAAGTTTGCACCAATTGGCGCTGAAACATCTACACCTGTATGTAGCTTGTATACTCCTGTAATTGGGTGTGTTCTCATTCCATAATTTGATGTGATTTTGGTATAACCTGGAATTGGCCATGCCATCACTCCCCCTATGTATTTATCTGATAATACATCTACATTAGAAAGTGCAAGTATTTCTTTGTTTACTTCTGCAAATTGATTGTTATATTCATCAATTTGTGTCTGAATTGCTTTTTCTTTATCAGACAACTTCGTTATGTAATTTTCCCTTAGAGCTTTTGTGTTTTGTAATACCTTTGATGTTGTAAGCTGTGTTTGCTTAATTGTCTTTAATTGCTCTAAATTTTCATTTAATCTTTTATTTGCAAGTTCAATTATATTTTTTTTAGTTTCTACCTCTTCTAAAAGCTGTTCATCATATGTTGCAAGTTCAGTTACTAGAAAATAGTTTGATAAAAAATCATCTAAACTTGCAGAAGATAATATTACATCTAAATATTGTGTATCTCCTGATTCATATACTGCGATTAATCTTGCTTCTAAAAGCTTTTTTGTTTTTCATAACTTTGTGTTGCCGTTTTTAAATTTTCTTCTAGCTTATTTGTAGATTCTGTTAGTTTTTGTATTTTTTCATTTAACTCTTTTAATTCTTTTTCTGAACTTTCTATTTTTTCATCTAATTTTTGAACTTGTTGTAAATTTTCCGTTAATTCTTCTTGTACATCTTGTAACTGTCCATTTTGCTCTTCTATTTGTTTTTTTATTTCTTCTTGTTTTGTTTGTAAATCTGTTACATTATTTGCTGTGTTAGTTGTATTTGTTGTATTTTCATCTTCTGCATATGTTATTATACTAAAACTACAAATTACAAAAGCTAAAACACCACATAATATTTTACGCATGTTTTCTCCTTTATACTTTTAAATATTTTCTCATAGAAATAATACTTCCAAATGCACCAATTCCTATACCTAGCAACATATATGTAATTATTATTGAATTAAACATATCCCCAAAACTTACTAAACTCATATTTATAAGCTTCATAAATTGTGAATTTACTAAATTATCTGCAATAATGTTGTATACAATTCCTACTATTACAATGGAAATTGCACTTGCCATAATTCCTATAATCATACCTTCTACAATAAATGGCCATCTTATAAAATTATTTGTTGCTCCAACATATTTCATAATTGATATTTCTTTTCTTCTTGCGTGTACTGTTAATTTTATTGTATTTGCAATTATAAATACTGATATAAAAATAAGTAAAAGCAATATAACTCCTGTTACTATTTTTATTCCATTTGCTAAGTTTATTAATGTTGTTACTGTTTGCTCTTTGCTTGTTATTTTCTTTACATTTTCAAATTTACTAATTTGGTCTTGCACATCTTGACTTAAATTTAAATCTGTTAATGTTACTACATATGATTCTGAAAATATATTGTTATCTCCTTCAAATGTAGATAATAAATCTTGTTTTTCTTTAAATCTTTCTTTCATTGTGTTTAAAGCATCTTCTTTAGTTTTATGTACTACAGTATTTACTGCTTTTGTTCCATTTACTTCTATATTTCTTATTTTTTCTCCAAGTTCTTTTACTTGTTCATCTGTTTCATCTGCATTTAAAAAAACTTGTATTCCCTGTGAACCTTCTACTTCTTTTACTATATGGTTAATGTTTTCTCCAAGTATAAGAAATATTCCAAATATAATCATAGTTGCACACATTATCATTAATGATGCTCCTGTTGATTTCTTATTTTTGAAAACATTGCTAAATCCTTCTCCTATAAAATATCCTAAAACACTATATTTCACAATCATACCCACCTTTTTTATCATCTCTTACTATGTCGCCTTTGCTTATATGTATAACCCTTTTTTTTCATTTTGTCTACTATGTCTTTTGCGTGTGTTGCAACAACAACAGTTGTTCCTCTCATATTAATGTCATTTAATAGGTTCATTATATCCCATGCTGTGTCTGGGTCTAAATTTCCTGTTGGTTCGTCTGCTATAAGCATTGATGGATTATTAACTAATGCTCTTGCAAGTGCAACTCTTTGTTGTTCTCCACCTGATAATTCGTTTGGGTACATTTTTGCTTTTCCACTTAACCCTACAAGTGAAAGTACCATCGGAACTTGTCTTCTTATATGTCGTGGTGTTGCTCTTACTATATACATTGCATATGCTACATTATCATAAACTGTTTTATCTGGTAATAGTCTAAAGTCTTGGAACACAACCCCCATACTTCTTCTTAAATATGGAACTCTGCTTTGCTTTAGAAATGTTGTATCTTTTCCGTTTATTATTATATTTCCAGATGTTGGCTCTTCTTCTTTTAAAATTAATTTTATTAATGTTGATTTTCCACTTCCTGAAGATCCTACTAAAAATGCGAATTCTCCTTTTTCTATAACAAAATTAGCATTTTTTACCGCTTTTGTTCCTGTATCATATGTTTTTGATACATTTCTAAATTCTATCATAATATATTTCTCCTTGTTATATCCGTATTCAATCATATCATATCAATAATCTATTTTTTTTGCAATACTTTTAATACAAAAAAACGATAGAAAATGTTGGTTTTTTTACATTTTTTATCGTTTTTCTCTTTTTTTCATTATCTTAAATTTTTCACATAAAATTTACATTTTTATATTTTATTACAGCTTCAATTATAGAATCTTTATCAATTCCAAAATACTTCATCAATTCTTCTGCTTTTCCTGACTTTCCAAATGTATCTTTTATTCCAAGCCTTGTAAGATTTGTAGGACATTTCTCACAAAGTACTTCACATATAGAACTTCCAAGGCCTCCAATTATATTATGGTCTTCTACTGATATAAGTTTTTTTGTTTCTTTTGCACATTTTATAATCATTTCTTCATCTATTGGTTTTATTGTATGTACATCTATAACTCTAATATTTATTCCTTGTTTTTCTAGTTCTTCTTTGGCTTTTATAGCTTCTGCAACAGTTACACCTGTTGCAAAAATACTTGCATCTGTTCCTTCTCCTATTTGTATCATTTTGCCTATTTCAAATTTTTGATTTTCATCATAAATTATAGGTGTTGCTAGACGTGCAAGTCTTAGAAAAACGGGTCCATTTATTTTTGAAATTTCTTCCACTGCCCATTTTGTTTGTGTATCGTCAGATGTACTTAAAACTGTCATATTAGGAAGTGTTCTCATTAGTGATATATCTTCTATCATTTGGTGTGTTGCTCCATCTTCTCCTACAGTTATTCCACTATGCGTTGCGCATATTTTCACATTTAATTTAGGGTAACATACACTATTTCTTATTTGGTCATATGCTCTTCCGCGCAGCAAATACCGCAAATGTACTTGCATATGGAATTTTTCCAGTAGTGGCTAAACCTGCTGCTGTACTTATCATATTTTGTTCTGCTATTCCCATATCAAAAAATCTATTTGGAAATTCTTTTGCAAATATACTTGTTTTTGTTGCTCCTGCTAAGTCTGCATCTAATACAACTATATTTTTATTTTTTCTTCCAAGTTCTAGTAATGCCTCTCCATAACTTTGCCTTGTTGCTTTTTTTTCTTCTTTCATTTATATTGCACCTCCTAGTTCTTTCATTGCTAACTGATATTGTTCTTCGTTTGGTGCTATGCCATGCCATTTTACATCATTTTCCATATATGATACGCCTTTTCCTTTTATTGTTTTTGCTATTATACAAGTTGGTTTGTCCTTTACATTTTTTGCAACATCAAATGCATCTATAATTTCTTGTATATTATGTCCATCTATGTTTATTACCTGGAATCCAAAGCTTTTAAATTTTTCATCTATTGGATATGAACTCATTACTTCTTCAATTGTTCCGTCTATTTGTAAATTATTATTGTCTACTATTACACATAAATTGTCTAATTTATATTTATTTGAAGCCATTGCTGCTTCCCATACTTGTCCTTCTTCTATTTCTCCATCCCCTAAAATACAATATACTCTATAATTTTTATTGTCCATCTTTCCTGCAATTGCCATTCCATTTGCACAAGATAATCCCTGTCCCAAAGAACCTGATGAAATATCTACTCCTGGTACTTTATTCATGTCAGGATGTCCTTGAAGATTGCTATTTATATTTCTAAATGTTTTTAATTTTTCTACATCAAAAAATCCCCTATTTGCTAAGCAGCTGTATAATGCAGGAGAACAATGTCCCTTAGATAATACTAACCTATCTCTATCTTCCCACTTTGGATTTTTTTCATCTATATTCATTTGATTAAAATATAAAACTGTCATTATGTCTGCAATTGATAGTGATCCTCCTGGGTGTCCTGATTTATTACTGTAAACTGCTTCTATTATTCCTTTTCTTACTTCTTTTGCTTTTTCTTGTAATTGTTTTATGTCTGTAATTTTCAAAATTAAATCACACCTTTCTTTTGTTTTTACACCTTCATTCTACTATAAGCATAATAAAAAAGCAAGAAATTAATCTTGCTTTTTAATTAAAAAATCTTTTAAAATCTTCTTCATTTATTTTTTCTTTTTCTAATAATGCATTTGCAATTAAATCTAATTTATCTCTATGTTCATTTAATAAACTTAATGCATCATTATATGCAGTATCTATTAAAGTTTTTACTTCTTGCCCAATTTTATCTCCAATATTTTCTCCAAACATTTGAATTTCATATGGTTCTTTTCCTTGAAAATCAATTGGTCCTAAAGTATCGCTCATTCCATATTTTGTAACCATATCTCTTGCAATTTTTGTTGCAACTTCTATATCATTGCTTGCTCCTGTTGAAATATCGTCTAGTACTAATTTTTCTGCCGCTCTACCTCCCAAAAGTGCTATTAATTTTTCTTGCATTTCAGTTTTAGATATATAATATTTATCATCATCTGATTTATACATTGTATATCCCCCAGCTACTCCTCTTGGTACTATTGATATTCTTTTACATCTGTCTGTGTTGGCAAATATCTGCTTACAACAGCATGTCCTGCTTCATGATATGCCGTTAATTTTTTATCTTTATCTGAATATTTTCTTGTCTTTTTTTCCAATCCTACTGTTACTTTTTTTAAGCTTCTTCTATATCACTATTTTCTATTTCATCATGTTTATTTATTGTTGCAATTATTGCTGCTTCATTTAAAATATTAGCAAGTTCTGCTCCTGTAAATCCTGCTGTATCTTCTGCAATACTTTCTAAATTAACTTCATCAGATAACATTTTCTTTTGTGCATGTATTTTTAATATTTCTAACCTTCCTTTTAAGTCTGGCGCTGGAATTGTAATTTGTCTATCAAATCTTCCAGGTCTTAAAAGTGCTTGATCTAGCATTTCTGGTCTGTTTGTTGCAGCTAAAACTATTATTGTTTCTTCTGAGCTAAATCCATCCATTTCCACTAATAATTGATTTAATGTTTGATTGTTTTCTGTTTCAGCCCCACTATTTGATGTCCTTCTTGAACCTATTGCATCAATTTCATCAATAAATACAATACATGGTGCAAGTTTTCTTGCTTTTTCAAATAGTTTTCTTACACGAGAAGCTCCAAGTCCTGCAAACATTTCGATGAATTCAGAACCACTCATTGAAATAAATGGCACATTTGCCTCACCTGCAATTGCTTTAGCTATTAAAGTTTTTCCTGTTCCAGGTTTTCCATATAATAAAACTCCTTTAGGAACTTTTGCTCCCATTTTTGTGAATTTTTCAGGCTTTTTAGAAAATCTACAATTTCTATCATTTCTTGTTTTTTCTTCATCAAGTCCTGCTACATCTTTAAATCTTACTTTTGTATTTTTTTCTGCTTCGTCATATACTTTTCCTTTTTCTCCCAATCCTTGCATTTTAAATATCATTATAAATAATGCAAGCATTATTATTGTTGGTAATAATGAAACTATAACTGATGCTAAATTACTAAAAAATGATTTTGGTTTTTGTATTAACTCTATTTCATTTCCTTCTGCAACTTTTTGCTGAACATATCCCATAAAGCTCTCTGTATTAGGAACAATTGATGTTTTTTCTTCTTCTACATTTTTTACTTTTACTTTAACAGTTGTGCTTCCAACTGTCATTTCTATCTTTTCAATATTCCCATAAGATATTTCCTTTATTAAATCTGTATATGCTAATGTTTTTTCATCCTTTTGGTCACCTTTATTATTCATAACCAAAAATATTGTAACTACACTTATTGCTACTAATGCAATTAAAATAACTAATATAAGAAGTAATTTTTTATTTTTCTTTTTTTCATTATTATCTTTATTCATTTTTTCAATCCTTTCATAATTTTATGCTTCAGATCCCTCTGGTTCATTTCCATCTTCTTTCTCATTTTTTTCATCTTTTTCTTATCATCATTATTGTCTTTTTTATCTTCTGGATTTTTATCTTTTTCTTCCTCTTCATTTTCATTTTGTTCTTTTACTTGTTTTTGCACTTGAATAACTTTTGTAAGTTCAATTTGTTTTTTCATAAATTCAGATTTTATTATAAATATTGCCGCAATTAAGTATATTGCTGCAACTGCTATATACATTACTTGGAAATATTTTATTTCAAAATCAACAAATATGTTTAAAATCATATATGCTATGTTTAACAAAACTGATAAAGAAATAGCATAAACACTCATATTAAATATTGCCGCATACCTCATCTTTATTTTTGCAAACCATGTTGCCATAACTCCAAATATGCTTAATATTACTACATTCCACAAAATTGATAATAAATATGTTATAAAAGAGTATAATAATAAAGCTAAAAAAACAAACTAATATAAAATACTATCATTTTATTGCTATTTATAGTATCTATAAATGATTGTTTATCAAATTCAGTAATTTTTAAAGATTTTAATAAATCTTGATATTTATATTCTACAGGAGATGTTAGGCTAGATTTTATAATCATTTTATCATTTAACATAATTATCCCAGCTTGATTATTCAAAGAATTTATATAGCTATTTATTTTTTCGTTTTCTTTAGTTTTAGTATTTATTATTATTTTACCAAATTGTGTATTGTCAATTATTATTTCCTCTTGATTTTCTGTGTCTAAATTTCCATCTTTATAATTAAAGTTTTCTATTTGGTCAGTTACTGTTTTTATTGTATTTTTTATTCCCTTATCTGATCTATAAACAGTGCCTAGTCCAAATACAATTGCAATTATTAGTGTAAGTTTTAATAAATAACTAATAGCTCTTGGCATTCCTTCTGCTGCCATTTCTCCATATTTTTCTATATTTGTAATTGAATACCATAACTTTTTAAAAAATCCTTTTTTCATTATTTATACTCCCTTCTTATGCTGCTATCTACATATTTTGGGTTTAAATTTATTTTTATTTCATCACCAATTTCGGCTTTTTTTTCCTGTTATATCAACTGTTAAATGGTATGTTCCTACTCTTCCCAAAACTCTGCATTTTTGATTATTTATATTTATATATATATTCTTATCTTTTATACTGTCTTTTATATCTCTTACTATATATCTTAGCTTGTCCACGGTTCTAAACATATCTCTTCCATTTTCCATGTTTATTCCATTCATATATCCAGATGGAATTATTGCAACTCTTGTCTCGGATTTAGTTGTATATGTGTTAGAATATCCAACATTAAATCCTTTTGGTAAAGTTTTTATTTCACAAATATTGGTCCTGTAATATCCTATTTTTTTTAATCCTAAATTATTTGCAAAAGAAAGTCTTCCTAAAAAAGCAGAACCAATTCTTACAGCATTTAAATGCATATTAGGGAATTTTATAAAAGCTGAAGAATTACAAACATGCAACATCCCTGTTTCTATTCTGTTCATTTTAAGTACGTCTATACAATTTATAAATCTTTCAAATTGTATTTTAGTATATTCATCATTTTTATAAAAGGCTATAGAAAAATGTGTAAATGTTCCTTCTATTTTACATGTTTTAAATTGCTTAAAACTTCTATCATTTTATCTCTTTGGCTATATACAAATCCATATCTTCCAAAACCTGTATCAATTTTATATGAGCTCTTATTTTTTTTTATTTAATTTTTTCCAATATTTTCAGCAATTTTAGCTGACTCTTCTGAGCCTATTGTTATAATAATGTTATTTTCTATTAATGTTTCGACCTCTTCTTTTATAGCTGTTGAAGATAACATTAATATATCTTGTTTTATTCCAGCCTCTCTTAGCTTAATTGCTTCTTCTATTGTTGCAACTGCAAAAAGTCTATTCCATTATCTATTAAAAATTTTGTATATTCCACTAAATCCAAACCATAACCATTACATTTTACAACAGCAATAATTTTTACATTTTCGCCATTATCATCTACTCCGTTTGTTTTAGCATATTTTTTTATTTGTTCTATATTATGTGCTAAATCTGCTCTTTCTATTACCAATGCTTTCAAAACATTTTTCTTCCTTTCACATAAAATTCTAAAATTGCCATTTAACTACTTAAGCCATTGGCAATTTTTTAGATTTTTCTTTTTATTTGTCTTAGTGTTCTAAATAATTTTTCAGAAAATCTATATAATTTATATGTTATTGGTTTATATGGCATATAAACTTCTCCTATAAATTCTGTAAATTTAGCCCCAAATCCTTTTTTAAATCTGTATAAACCATATTGTGGATGATTTTCATCAACAACACCTGATACACCTCTAAAGTCATATATATCATCATGTCTTGCTATTGCCATTTTTATCATTTCCCACTGTAATAAATAATTTGGCATTAAATTTCTATGTTTGTTACTACTTGCTCCATATAAATACCATGTTTTATTTCCATAAAAAATTGGTATAACACCTGATATTGGTTCATTATCATAATATGCCATTAATAATTTCATATGTTCTGGTGCTAAGTTGTCATACATTTTTTCAAAATATTCTAATGGTCTTATTATAAAACCGTCTCTTGAGCCTGTTTCTACCATTATTTTATGAAAAGCTTTTAAGTCTTCTCTTGTTCCTTCTCTAACTTCTACACCTTTTTTTGCAGCCAAACGTATATTGTATCTCCATTTTTGGTGAAATCCTGCCATTATTTCTTCTTCTGTTTTTCCTTTTATATCTAATCTAAAAACATATCTTGGTTGTATTTCATCTTTAAAGTCTTTGGCATTATCTTTTATTTTATATCCTAAATTTGTAACTATATCTCTATATACCTTATCATCACTTTCTATATCTGGTTCTATTCTTAATACTATTGCATTATATTTTTTTGCTAATTCTTTTGCTCCATCTGTTAATTGTTTTAATACTTTTTAAGTCATGTATATCACATACTGGTCCTCTTGATGAATACATTATATTTCCAAATATAGGTATTTTTCTTATTAATACACTCATTGATCCTATTATTTTTTATTTTCATCTTCTGCAAGTATTATTTCATTTTTCCAATTATCCTTACTTTTGCCCATTCTATTGATTGTTGAAAATTACACCTTTCATGCCCTTCCAAAAATTTTTATATTCTTTTTTTGATTCTTCATCTGTTACAAATCTCATTTATATTATTCCTCCTAAAGTTTTTATTTACTTTATGTATTTTACACCAAGTGCCTTAATTTTACAAGTAAATATTTAATTTTATATAATTATAAATATGACTTTTCTTAGCAAGTTATAGAAAATGTTTAATTTTAATACATTTTTTAAGTAGCATTTGAATATTATTTTACATATATTAAATAAAATATTAAATAAAACCTTATTTGGAAAGGATGGTTTAGTATGCGAAAAATATATAAAGTAGCTATTGTAGGAGCAACAGGTTTAGTTGGTAGAACTATACTAAAGGTACTTGAAGAAAAAAATTTTACAAATGTTAAATATGCTCTTTTTTCTTCTGAAAAATCGGCAGGTCAAAAAATAGAATTTTTGGGTCAAAACTATATTGTATGTAAATTAGAAGAAAATTCTTTTGACCAAGGCTTTGACTTTGCAATATTTAGTGCTGGTGCAGAAGTCGCAAAAAATTTGCTCCTATTGCTGTAAATAAAGGAACTATTGTTATTGACAATAGTAGCTTTTATAGAATGAACAAAGATGTTCCTTTAGTAGTTCCAGAAGTAAACCCTCAAAAAATATTTGAAAACAATGGTATAATTGCAAATCCAAATTGTTCAACAATTCAGGCTGTTTTACCTATAAAAGCTTTAAATGACAAATACTCAATAAAAAGGATTGTGTTTTCTACATATCAGGCTGTTTCCGGAGCTGGTAAAAAAGGAATTGATGATTTAAAAAGTCAAAACAACGGACTTTATTTTAACAATTGTGTCCCACATATTGATGTATTTTTAGATGATGGTTATACAAAAGAAGAACATAAAATAATTGATGAAACAAAAAAAATATTAGATATGCCAAATTTACTTCTTACCGCAACTGCTGTTAGAGTTCCAGTAGAAAATTGCCATGGTGAATCTATAAATATAGAGTTTGAAGATAGTTTTGAATTATATGATATAAAACTCCTTTTACAAAATTTCCCCGGAATTATTTTAGCAGATGATATAGAAAACAATATTTATCCATTAGCAAGAAAAGTAAATGGAAATAACGAAGTTTTTGTTGGACGTATTAGACGTGACTTTAGCGTTAAAAATGGTATTAATTTATGGGTTGTTGCAGACAATTTACGTAAAGGTGCTGCTACAAACGCCATACAAATTTTGGAAATTTTACTTAAAAAACATTGATTTTTAAGCTTTTACATGTTATAATATTATTTATACTACTTTTGTAGTATTTTATATAGATTGCTGGTTAGCTTTTTTTATAGAATTATGAAGGGAATAACCAGTAAAGCTGGAAGGCTTAGCCTTCCAGCTTATTTTATTATTCTTCATTATCATTTTGATTTTCACCATTATTGTTTTGGTCATTATCACTTTGCTCATTGTCGTTTGAGTTCTCATCATTATCGCTTTGCCCATTGTCATTTTGATTTTCATCGTTATTGTTCTGTTCGTCGTTATTGCTGTTTTCTTCATTACTATCTTGATTATCATCACTGGTTTTATTACCATTGTTATTACTTTGGTTGTTATTTTCTTCTTGGTCAGGCGATTTTTCTTCTACTTTATTTTCTGAAACCAGTCCTATTCTTTCTAGCTGTCTTTGCGCATCATATTTCTTTTCATTTCTAATTATTTTACATTTTCATTTATATCTATAACACCATATTTTCCCATGTCTCTTTTTACAAAGATACATATTTTTGTCCCTATCCATTAATTCAATACTATCATATGATATACTTACTTTAGTAGAACCTTCACTTGAAACAATTCCATACTTTTTTATTGCTTTGCACTAAAAAGTCACCTGTTGTTGGTATATACTCTATTTTATCATATTTAGTTTCTAGCAACCTTTCATCTGTATCAATATCAAATACTCCATATTTCTTTTTGTCATTTAGTACTATAGCTTTACTTTTTTAATATAGCTTTTGTATCATTAAATTCACTTGAAACATCACTAAACCCAAAATCTAATATAGAATTTTTATATGTATCTAACTTATTTTCCATAGTTTGAATTGTTACCTTCTTTTTGCTTACATCGTACTTAAAGCTAACATTGAAAGCCTTTTCTATTCCATCCATAGTTGTATATAGTGTACCATTATTCATTGATTTTACTGGTTCATCTATATAGTAATAATCATAATTATCATTTTTAGCTGTTATTTTATATATTTTGTCTGATCCAAGTGTGAATGTTGCAACTTCTTGTTCTGATTCTACATAACATTTATTTTTATCTTCAGATTTATTTGTATAATCTCCATTATAGCTTTTATATGAAAGTTCCTCTGATATTTGTCTTATTGGTATATATACCTTTTCTCCTTCAAAAATTAGCATATCTTTTATCTTTGAATTTGTAGTTCCATTTAATGTAACTTTTAATGTATTCCCCTTTAATCCTATATTAACACAAATAATAACAACAATAAGTATAGCTACTACTATTATTGCTATTAATATAATTTTAGATAAATTCTTATTATTTTTCTTTGTAACTTTTTTTCCGTATTCCAACTCTTCATCAAAATAATTCATTTGTATTCCCCTTAAATTTCATAACCATATTGTTTATAAAATTCCTCTCTAAAAGAACCTAAATTATCATGTTCTATCTCTATTCTAACTCTTTCCATAAGTTTAGTCAAGAATCTTAAATTGTGAATTGAAAGTAGTCTTACACCTAATATTTCGTTTGTTTTTACCAAATGCCTAATATATGCGTGTATAATTTTTAATTTTTACATGTATAACAATCACAAGTTGGGTCTAATGGTCCCCAATCTCTTTCATATGTAGCATTTCTTACTACAACTTTTCCATTTGCAGTCATTGCAGTTCCATTTCTTGCAATTCTTGTTGGCAATACACAATCACACATATCTATTCCAGCAATTGCTGCCTCTATTAGATAGTCTGGCGTTCCAACCCCATTAAATATCTTGGCTTATCTTTTGGCATAAGTGGTGCTGTATATTTTAATATATCTAAAAATTCTTCTTTTGGCTCACCAACACTTATCCCTCCAATTGCATATCCTGGCAAATCCAAATCAACTAAATCTTTTGCACTCTTTTGCCTTAAATCTTTATAAAATCCACCTTGTATAATTCCAAATAAAGCTTGATTTTCGGTTTTATGTGCATTTTTGCATCTTAATGCCCACCTTGTAGTTCTTTCCATCGAATGTTTTGTATATTCATATGTTGATGGATATGGACAACATTCATCAAATGCCATTATTATGTCAGCTCCCAAATCCTCTTCTGTTTTCATTACTGATTCTGGTGAGAAAAAATGTTTACTACCATCTAAATGTGACTTAAATTCTACACCTTCTTCGTGAATTGTTCTTAAATCTCCTAAACTAAATACTTGAAATCCTCCACTATCTGTTAAAATTGGCCTGTCCCAATTCATAAATTTGTGAAGTCCTCCCGCTTCTTTTACTATATCTTGTCCCGGTCTTAAATATAAATGATAAGTATTTGAAAGAATTATTTGTGCTTTTACTTCTTCTTTTAATTCTTCAGGTGTCATAGATTTAACTGTTGCCTGTGTTCCTCTAGTATTTTAAACTTATATGGTGGGTAAATAAATATTTGTGTATTTCCTTCTGTTTCTTTTAATCTTCCATTTTCATCTGCAACTGTTTCTAAAACTCTACATGACGTTGTCCCGAACAGCAATTACTCTATGTCCTTCTTCTTTTGCTTTATTTATTATATCTACATCTTCTTGTTTTATATAAAAAATGTTCTGAATGCATCTCATGATTTTCCACATTTTCTACCTTTACTGGTCTAAATGTCCCAATTCCTACATGAAGTGTTACATTTGCAATTTTACACCTTTTTGTTTAAGCTTTTCAAATAATTCTGGTGTAAAATGAAGTCCAGCTGTTGGTGCAGCAGGAGAACCTTCATATTTAGCATATACTGTTTGATACCTATCATTTTGTTTTAATTCTTCATGTATATATGGTGGAAGTGGCATTAAACCAATTTTGTCTAATATTTCATTAAAATCCCTTTATATTTAAATTCTACCTTTCTTGTTCCTCCTGGCATAACTTCTAAAATTGTTGTTTCTAACAATCCATCTCCAAATATTACTTTTGTTCCAACATGAAGTTTGTTTCCTGTCTTACTATATTTTCCCATATATCTTTTTTATAATCTATATTATTTAATAGCAAAAATTCAACATTTGCTCCTGTTTCTTTTTTTTCCATATAATCATTCTTTTTTATAACTTTTGTATTATTTTCTAATTAGTACATCTCCTGGTTTTTAAATAATCTACTATGTCTTTAAATGTTTTATGTTCAATTGTTTGATTTTTTTCTGTTCTAATTTTCCATAAGTCTAGACTCATCTCTTTTTTCTTAATGGTGTTTGTGCAATTAGTTCTTCTGGTAAATTTTAATTCAAAATCTGATACTTTCACTTTTATTTTTCCTTCCTTTTTATTATATAAAAATTTGGTTACTAATTTAATTTATTTATTAAAAACAAACTTTATTTCTTCAATTATATTTTCTATTCTTTTTGAATACTTCTTCCATTTTATATGAATTGTTTTGCTGGCTTTTAATTATATTTCACTTCATCTCTATTTTTTTCCCATTACTATATATTTTTTATTCATATAATCTATATACACTTGTTTGTCCATCTAATTTTTTCTTCTTCTATTTTCATATTAGAAAACCATGTTGTTCCATTTTACAATTGCCTACATTTCCACCCAATCTAAACTTTTTTATGAATATTTACTTCCTCGGTACTATTTTTAGAATTAAATAAAAGCTCTATTTT
>VOFB01000857.1_pt1 | contig 22001 bp, 29 predicted proteins | sample 5384141 | NCBI WGS metagenome assembly VOFB01 (sample SAMN12384721, study PRJNA508395) | human gut metagenome | isolation source: healthy gut A | host: Homo sapiens | reverse complement strand
TGGATAACATTGCTCAAGTTCTTGGTTATTGTTTTGGTTAAAAGAAGAATTCATCATTTGGGCATTTGATTGATATCCTCTAAAATATTGTTCATCTGCATATGGATTTACCTGATTGGCCAGCCTAAAATACTTCGTATATAATCATCATATGATGTGCTATACATAAAAAACCTCCTTGCATTTTTTATATAATATGCAAAAAAAGGTTAATTTCATTTACTAATTTTTAAATTGATTTCCCTCTCAAAAGCTTGCACTAACCGCATTCATTTACTAATTTTTTTTGTAAATTGATTTCCTGTCTTCAAAATTTTTTTCAAATAAATTAAAAAATATGTTGCAATTACATTTTGTGTCATAAATCCTTCATATTCATCACCAAATTTATTTCCATTTCCATACAAAACTTTTCCAAATGGTGTTTCTATTCCATAGGTTTGTCCACCATGATTTCCAAAACCAATTATTTTTACTGGCTTATTTTCTAAATTTACTTCTATTACAATATTTCCTATACATCTTTTAGACCTATCTTCTATTGCTTCTGTATAATAATCAAAGACCTCTAAGCCAGGAATTATATTTCCTTCTACTCCTTTATAGTATTTTCCAAATAGTTGATATGCTCCACATATAAGTAAGAAAAAATACTCCTTCTTCTACTGCCTGCTTTATTTCTTCTTTATATTTTGCAAGGTCATCTGATAGTATCTTTTGCTCATTGTCTGCTCCTCCTCCTGCAAATATAATGTCATAACTTTTAAAATCTGGTTTTCATCATTTATAGAATATTTATCTATTGTTACTGTATATCCTCTTTGTTCTAGTCTATATTTTAATACTTTTATGTTTCCTATATCTCCATATAAATCTAATATGTCTGGATATAAGTACAATATTTTTATTTCTTTCATCTTTTATTTTCCTCTTATTTTATATTATATTTATTCATTAACCATCTTGAATTTTCTAATACATCTTCTTCAGATTGAGTTAAAGTAGAAACTGCTAAAAATTTATAATTTACTCTACTATCAAAAAGCTAAATCTTTCTCTATACTGTGCATTTAAATACATCATATCATTTCTATATCCCCATTGAGCCTCTGAAGTTCCAATTAACTTTCCATTAAGATAAAATGAATATTTTGAATTGTCTAAATTTAACACCATAGCTGCAACATTATATTGCATACTGCTTGTATCACATGTAATATCTCCTCCATTAGAAGAAGCATACATTTTTCCTTTATAATTATATATATCTAATGCATAATACCATCTGTCATAAGTAATACCACTAGTAAACATTCCTAAATAATCATCATAATAATTTTGACATTTTGCAATTAAATAAGTTGTTCTATTATATGTTTTTCCTACCTTTACACTACCATAGCTTTCTGATGTTCCTTGTAAAGATACACTTCCATCACTTTCTTTTATTTGCAGAACCATTAATAATAAGGTTATTTACTCCTGCTTTATTTTTCCATTCATTTCCACTTGTATAATCATTAGAATCAAAGTATGCATTAACACCTAACATTTTTGGCATTTTATCAGTTGTATTATTTTTTGCAACTTTTTCAACACTTGCCTTTTACCATAAATATACCCAGTGTTTCTGCAATTTTCTATAACTGCATTTGCAGTATTATAACCAGATATTCCACCTACGCAGCTTGTATCTCCATCTAATTCAACAAAAATATTTGCTTTATTTATACAGTTAATTATATTTCCATTATTTTGTCCACAAATTGCTCCTACCATCTTTTTTTATATATTATTTAAATCTTGAGTCTCCATTTATTTTTAAATTTTTTATTTTATGGTTATTTCCTATAAAAGTACCATTAAATTGTTTTTCTTCACTTATACCAATTGGTTCCCAATTTTCTATTGTACTTAAATCTAAATCTTTTGTTAAATATGCTGTATTATCATTATTTGCACCACTAAATGTTCCATTATTAACTTCTGTTCTAAATTTTTCTAGTTGTTCTATATTGGCAATTGTATATTTTCCTTTGTATTCATCATCTTCATGACTTTCGCCTATTATTGTTATATTTCCGTCTTCATCAATTTGCGCTTCTATAGAATTTAAATTTACCTTTATTGGGAATTCAGCAGATGAAACTTCTGCCCCTTCTATATTTCCTATATTCTCCAATAAAATATCTTTGTCCAATTTTCCTTTACTAAAACTGTTTGTTACAGCAAGTCCAAGTTGTTCTTTAACATTTGCTTTATTTGTTTCATTTTTGCATTAATTGCCTTTCCAATTATTCCATTATCTCCTGTAAGTGTTGCTATAGTTATTCCTGCTAATATTAAAAGCACAATAATTGTAATTACTAAAGCAATTAATGTTATACCTTTTGAATTACTTTTCATTTGTAACCCTCCCTTTAATTTTCTTTTTTTATTTTAAAATTGCATGTCTTGTGTCTTGAATTGCAGTATAGTTTGATATGACATATTTTTTCGTTTTATTTTTATATAACGCATTTACTGCATCTTCAAGACTTAAATAACTTTCTATATTATTGGGCAAATAACCACTTGTTTTTATACAAATTGCAATATCATAGGCTCTTGTACCACTGGTTATTACCCTTTTTACATTGTTTAAATTAGAAAAATCTATGTCCCAAATCCAAGAAACATCTTGACCATCTGCTAAATTGTCATTTAAAACAAACAACAATTCTTTTTCATCATTGTCCTCATTTACAAGTCTTATACTAACATTAGCACCTGTCGGATTTTTGGCCAAATTTATAGTTGTCTTACATTCTGAAACAACTAATTTTTCTTGCCTTCCATTATTTAATATAAATTTTTCTAAAACTTGTTTTATAATTTTTGTATCTATATTGTATATACTTACCACAGATATTGCAGCCGCAAAATTATAAACACTATATATACTATTAAATTGTATTTTATAAATTTCATCTGCTATTTTAAATGTTTGATTTTTTAAATTTACATCTGTAACTAATTTGTAAATTTTATTATCTCCATAATTACATTTTGGACATTTAAATTTTCCAATATGTGCATATTGATAATATTCATATTCTAATCTTGTACTACAAAATGGACAAAATTTTCCTTCTCCTGCTTCTTTCATTTGCTTTGTTGCGAAATCATATTTATCAACACTAAAATAATATACATTATTATTTTCAGGATTTGCCTTTCCAAGTCTTGCAACATTAGGGTCATCATTGTTTAATACAAGGTTTCCGTTATATGTTTTTAAAAATTCATTTATTTTTAGTATTAAAGATTCTACTTCCCCAACTCTATCTAATTGATCTCTAAAGAAATCTAATACAACTAATGTATCTAGTTTTAAATCTTTAAAAACAACAGGCAAATAACTTTCATCTACTTCTAATGTTATATAATCTGCTTTCACTTTTCCAGTTAATGTGCATCTTTTTATTAATAATGATAAAATTCCTGTTTCCATGTTGTTTCCTTCTAAATTGCTAATTACGTTTTTCCCATCATTTACTAATATATTGTTTATCGCATTATTAGTCATTGTTTTTCAATTTGTTCCAACTACTGCTATTACTGGACATTTTATTTTAAAATATTTAAATATTTCTTTGTTCATGTCATATGCAATTTTTCCGGGTAAATTTCCACCATGCTTACCAATTATTTTTAATCCAAATGATAGTATTTTTATTATTAAAATTATAAAAATTTTTCATTTTTCACCTCTATTTTTCTATATAATATATTATATTTTATATAGCTTTTTGTCAATGTTTTACTTGGTATTTTTAAGTTTTTATGATATACTTTTGTCATAATTAAACTAATAAATTGTAAGATGCTTTTTGGGGGATTTATTTGAAAATATTATTTAAAAATGAAACAAAATACAATAAAGAAATATATGAAAATTTCTTAAACTTTCATAATAAAAATTTCATTTTAAATATACTTTATACACTGCAGCAATTATAATGCTTTTAATATTTTGCTTGTCTCTTCAAGTAAAATATCATAATTATACACTTGCAATTTTATTTGGAATTTTTTATCAGCCTTTTTTTTTGTGGAGGTTTTTACATCCGTTTTCTATCGTCCAAAAAAATTAAAAAGCAAAAAATAGAAAATGAAAAAGTTTTCAATTTTATTTTTTATGAAGATAAAATAAAAATTAGAGATAATCAAAATTATAATGTTATTTTTTATTATAAACTATATAAAATATTTGAAACAGAAAATTTCTTTTATTTATATATAGATAAAACTCATTCTTTTGTATTAAATAAACATGGTTTTTTAATTGAAATTCCAATGATTTTTCAACATTTATTAAGAAAAAATGTAAATTAAAGTATCACAAAGAACAGTATAGTTGATAATTTTACATAATTATGTTATAATTATATTATCTTATATGAAAGGTTGTGCAAAAAAATGGGAAGACGTGTTAACAACGGAAGACGGGCAGTTAAGGGACACCCTTACAATAGTTCTTCTTGGGCAAAAGATTTGGAAAAAGCTTTAAAAAAGGATTGGAAGAAAAAAAATCTTCCTGCCTCAGCCCAACAGATTGTTCCGCACAGATCATAAGCACAAAAAAAGCTCATCTATATTAGATGAGCTTTTCATTATTATTTTAATTGTTTCATTACTTCTTCTGCAAAATTTTCTTCTTTTTTCTCGATTCCTTCACCTTTTTCAAATCTTGCAAATTCAACAACTTCTGCATCTTTTTCTTTTAATAATTGAGATACTTTTATATCTGGATTTTTTACAAATTGTTGATCTAATAAGCATATTTCTGAGAAGAATTTTCCAATTCTTCCTTCTACTATTTTTTCAGCAATAGCTTCTGGTTTTCCTTCATTCATTGTTTGAATTTTTAATATTTCTTTTTCTTTTTCTATTCTTTCTGCTGGAACTGATGCTTCATTTAAATATTCTGGTCTTGCAGCTGCAATTTGCATACATACATCTTTTGCAACTTCTTTGCTTCCTTTTTTCATATTGATTAATACTGCAATTTTTCCATCACCATGTATATATTTTTCAACTAAACCTTCAGATGCAAATCTTGCGAATCTTCTAATATTTAAATTTTCACCAATTGTAGCTATTTTTCCTACTAAAACTTCTTGAACTGTTTTTCCTGGTTCTTCTATTGAATCTTGTGCAAGTAAGCTTTCAACATCTGCAGGATTTTTTTCTACAACTTGTTTTGCAACATTCATAACAAATGTTCTAAATTCTTCATTTTTTCCAACAAAGTCTGTTTCTGAGTTAACTTCTACTATAGCTCCAACTTTTCCATCTTCTGAAATATAAGCTTCAACTATTCCTTCTGCTGCAACTCTTCCAGATTTTTTAGCAGCTTTTGCAATTCCTCTTTCTCTTAATAATTCTGTTGCTTTTTCTAAGTCACCATCTGTTTCTGTTAAAACTTTCTTGCAGTCCATCATTCCTGCTCCTGTTTTTTCTCTTAATTCTTTAACTAAGCTTGCTGTTACCATTATTTTTCCTCCCTTTTATTAAATTAAAAGTAGAGCAGATATTAGCTCTACTCTTTATTTTTATTATAAAGAATATTATTCTTCAACTTTTTCTTCATTTTCAACAACTTGTTCAATGCTTTCTACTTCTTCTTCAACTGATTGCTCTGCATTTGCATCTTCTGCATCAAAGCTTTCACCTTGATTTCCTCAATAACTGCATTTGCCATAACATCAGCTATTAATTTAACTGCTCTTATAGCATCATCATTTCCAGGAATTACATAATCTACATCTTCTGGATTACAGTTTGTATCTACTAATCCAACTAATGGAATTCCTAATTTTTTAGCTTCTAATACAGCTATTCTTTCTTTTTTTAGGATCTACTAAGAATATTACTCCTGGTATTTTATCCATATCTTTAATTCCACCAAGATTTCTTTCTAGTTTTTCCATTTCTTTCTTTAATAATATTACTTCTTTTTTTTTAGGTAATACATCAAATGTACCATCTTGTTCCATTGTTTCTAAGTCTTTTAATCTTTGAATTCTTTTTTGGATTGTTCCAAAGTTTGTTAACATTCCACCTAACCATCTTTGGTCAACATAGTACATACCACACTTGATTGCAGCTTCTTTCATACATTCTTGTGCTTGTTTTTTTGTTCCAACAAATAGAACTGTTTTTCCTTCTTCTACTTGTTCTTTAACGAATGCATATGCCTCGTCTAATTTTTTTGATGTTTTTTGTAAATCGATTATATGGATTCCATTTCTAGCTTGGAATATATATTCAGCCATTTTTGGATCCCATCTTCTTGTTTGATGTCCGAAATGAACACCAGCTTCTAGTAATTGTTTCATTGCAACTACTGCCATTTTAATTCCTCCCTTTTTGTTTTTTTCTTCCATAAAGTTCATAGTTTTTTAGGACCTAATTTTAGGCACTACCTTTAAAACTCGCTCTATGTGATTAATACGTGAACTATTATACCAAAAAAAGTACCTGAAATCAAGTACTTTTTAAGTTTTTTTATATTTTTTCATCTAATTTCCTAATTAAACTTTATTTTAAAAAAATTGTAAATACAAATTTTCTTAATAAATTTATGCAAGTGCAACGAATTCTATCTCATCATTATCATCAATTGCTTTTTCTTTTAATTGTTCTAATACATCCTCTAAAGAATTAGCATCAGGAATATATTCATAATTACAATTATTCTTTATTTCTTGTAACCTATCATGTTGTGCTTTAGTTGTGTTATTTTCAACATAACAAATACAAGCCATATTTTCATCTTCACATGAAATATCTGCAAAAATTATAAAACCTTTTGCCAATAACTCCGCCATTGATTTTCTTGAATCCTTATCTATCCTAGGTCTAATTTTACTTGCAATTTCATCATGTGTACTATTATTTCCTTCATTACTTGCCAAAATTAATTTTCCTTTTGGAGATATATATGTAATTTGATAATTATTTGGTACATTTACTTTTTCTTCTTCACTTATAAATTTTATATTGTTTCTTTCTAGTATATATTTTAATGTTTCATTTTCTTTTTCATTTTTTACTTTGTATCTTTTTTTGAATTCTTCTGGATTAAATGGCTTAGATCTTGGAATAATCTTTTCCATTATTTTCCTCCTTTCCAATACAACGGTAATATTAATTTTACCATATATTGGAAAAAATGTCAATAGTTCCGGGTTTAAATGGCACAAAATTGCCACTGGTTCCGGGTTTGGATGGCAATATATTATTTTAATGTACCGCGTAAGCGACCAAACGAGTGCTTATAGCACGAGTGCGAATTGGAGCAACCAACATATAATTTTTATAAAATTGGTTGCGACACCAAGGTACGAAAAAATAATATATTGCCATCCAAACCCGGAACCAGCGGCAATTTTGTGCCATCCAAACCCGGAACCAGTGGCAATTTTTTTCTTTATAAAAGACTTGCTCCAATTATTCCAGCATCATTTCCTAATACTGCAAGCTTTATTATAAGACTATCTCTTTTATTAAATAATAAATTACCTTCAATTATCTTTTTATACAATCTATTTAATAATACATCTTCAAAGTATACAAAACTTCCTCCAATTACTATTGCTTCTGGCTCAAAAATATTAATTAAATTAGATATTCCTGTACTTAAATATTCTATGTAATCATTTATAACTTTTTCTATATTTTTTATAATTTTTGTTATTTTCGTTGTTGTTTCTTAATATATTTAATAATTCTTCTCCTCTTGTTTTTTCATCTAAATTTAATTCTTTTCTTAAATTTGTTTTAAATGCCTTCATAGAAGCATATTTTTCAAAGCATCCTTTTTTTCCGCATTTACACTCTAGACCATCTTTTTGTATTATCATATGTCCTATTTCACAACCTGGTAAGTCTCCTGTATCTAGTAATTTATCATCTACTATTACTGCTCCACCTATTCCTGTTCCTAGCCCTATAAATATTGATCTTTTATAATCTTTTAGACTTCCATATTTATTTTCTGCAAGTGCTGCACATTTTGCATCATTTTTTATTTTTATTGGTATGTTTATTTTTTTCTTTAATGCCTCAACAATATTATAATTTTCTAAATTTAAATTAACTGATTTTATAACAGATGTTTTGTTTACTGTACCTGGAATTGCTATTCCTATATTTGTAATTTTATATTTTTTTGACATTTCCTTTATATTTTTTATTATATATTCTTCTATAAATGTTTTTATTTCTTGTTTTTCTTTATCTAATATTCGTCTTTCTTGCTTTTCTATTATTCTTCCATTTTCATCTACGACGCCTATTGCTATATGGCTTCCTCCTAAATCTATTCCAACTTTCATTATAAAATTTTCTCCTCTCACATTCATTTTTTTATTTAAATGATAATTTATCGCTTTATTTTTTTATTAATTATATATTCTGTGAAGGGCAAGTGGGGACAGTTTTAGAAAATGTATGAGGTACGATTTACATTTTCTTATAATGGGGAGCCCTGGAAAGAATATATAATTAATTTAAGAATTTATAATAATATATTATTTTAAAATTTCTATACTTTTTACCTTATTTTTAAAGACATCAATTAAAAAATATAATTGATGTCTTTTGTAAAATATTTTGTTTACTTGTTTTATATTTATTTTTATACTCCATATGCAGAGAATAAGAAATTTCCCATATAAACTTGAATACATGGTACAAGCACTACTATAACAACAAATATTAAAACTATTCCAACAATTAAATACATAATTTGAGGAAGTGCTTTTGTAATTTTTGTTAATATATTATCAATATCTATTTCCATATACTCTACAAGTTTTTCCATCATTTCTGGTAAGTCTGTCTGCATTCCTATTTTTAACATTTCTATCGTCATAGGTGACGCAAGTCCAGAATTTTCAAATGGCTCTATCCATGATGAACCAACAAGTATATTATTTATAGATGTTTCTATTATAGACAGCATAACATAATTTTGTACAACATTTTTACTTACTTCTAATGCTTCTTGTATTCTCATTCCATTTTTTAGATTTAATAACATTGCTTTCATTAACCTTGAAAAATCAAGTGCAAATATAAGCCCACCAAATATTGGCATTTTGTATTTAAAATAATGAAAATTATATTTTCCCTTTGGAGTATTTATATATGCCAAAATTGCCCCAACTATTGACGCAATTATTCCAAGTGGAATATACCATGCCTGCATTGCACCTTTTATAAAATTAGAAAACCATATTGTAATTGCTGGTAATGAATCTTTTGTTCCAAGTTCATCAAATATTCCCTGAATTGTTGGTATAGCAACTAATGATCCTATAATAAGAAGTACTAGCAATAGTACAAATTGAACAATATTTGGAATTAAAATACTTCTTATTTTTTTATTTAATGCTTCTGTATCATCTAAGTATTCTACAGCTTGTTTCAAAGAATTTGTAAGTGAACCTGAAAGTTCTCCAACTTTTATCATATTTGTATATATATATGGAAATATATTTGAATAATATTCCATTGTTGTGTACATTGTTTCTCCGAGCTTCAACTCCTGCTAGAATATCTTCTAAAACTCCCTAAAAGATATGTTTTCAGTTCCTTCTATTATTGTTCTTAAAGCATGTATATTATTAAAATCTGCCTTTTTAACAAATAAAAATTTTGAGTAAATATTACTAAATCCCTTTGTGTTATTTTTTTTCAGATTTTTTAAATATAAATTTATTCTTTCTTTTGTAGAAAGCGTTTTTTGCTTTGGCTGTCCTAATTGGGTTGTATTAACATTTTTCATTATTTCTTGTATATCTGTAATATTTTTCTTTTTAGTTTTCTTTTTATTTGTTCTATATGTTAATTGTTCAACATCTATTGGTAGCAAATTATTTCCCTTTAAAGCCTTTATTAAACTTTGCTTACTTGATGCTTCAACCTTATTTCTGACAACTAAACCGCTTTTAGTAGCTGCTTTATACATATATGTAGGCATCTTTTACCTCCTTTTAATGCATGTCTCTTTTTATTTTTAATTGCATAATTGTCCTATTTAATGTTTCTATATTTTTTTCTTCTATTTGTTCTTTAGCCTGTGCTAAAGTAATTTTATCTTCAACAAATAGTTTGGCAAGTGAATTTATTAATCCTATACTTCCCTTTTCTTGGTTACTTTGTATTGCATCTTCTATTTCTGAAACGCTTAACTTGTCCTTTCTAATTACTCCAGAAACTATATTATCAACAACCATAACCTCTGGAACCAATACTAGTTTTCCATTAGTTCCTTTTAACAATCTTTGTGAAACAACAAGTTTTAATAATGAAGATAATAAGTATTTTATTTGTGCTTGATCTCTTACTTCATAGAAGTTTATCATTCTGTCTATTGTTTCCGCACAAGATTTTGTATGTAGTGTTCCTATTACCAAGTGTCCAGATTCTGCCATTTCTATAGCAGCTTCCATTGTTTCTTTGTCTCTAATCTCCCCTATTACTAGTATATCACAGTCTTCTCTTAGTGAGTTTTTAACTCCTTGGCTAAATGTTAAAACATCTTGTCCTTTTCCTACTTCTTTTTGAACTATTAAAGATTTTTTAGAATGATGCTTATATTCTACTGGGTTTTCTAGTGTTAATATTTTTCTATTTTGATTCTCATTTATATCATTTATTAAAGCATTTAGTGTTGTTGTTTTTCCTGAGTTTGTTTTTCCTGTAACTAACATTACCCCTTGTGGTTGATATGTCATCCTTCTTACAACATCTGGAACTCCAAGTGATTCATATGATGGTAATTCATTTTTTATAATTCTTAATGTACATAAAGGCACATCATCTGAAAGTGATATATTTACCCTTAGACGAACACCCTTATACTCATATGATGTATCTAGTTTTCTTGTTGTATTAAATACTTCATCTTTTTCTACATTTCCCATTACTAAGTAATCATACATTTCATTCATATCATCTGGTGTTAATACATCCATTTCCTCTATTGGCACTAATGTTCTTGCAATTCTTAGTATTGGTTTATTATTACATATTAAATGTATATCAGACGCATCTTTTTCATATGCTATATCTAATATTTTATTCATGTCCATATTTTTTCCTCCTCATTTGTTTAGAATATTAATAACTTATTGTTTAATTCTTCAAGTGTTGTTATTCCCATTAACACTTTTTTAATTCCATCTACTGCAAGTGGTCTATAATTTTTTTCTAATGCTTTATTTCTTATTTCTATACTAGAAGCACCTTTTACTATTAATTCTTTTATTTCATCATCTAAATCCAATACTTCAAATACACCTATTCTGTCATAATAGCCTGTATTATTGCAGTGTTTACATCCAATTGCATCATATGTTTTTATATTGCTTAAATCAACATTCATACCATATTTATTAGAAATATTTGTTATTATTTGTTTTTCTTCTTCTGTAAATTCTCTTTCTCTTCTACATTCATGACATAATCTCCTAACAAGTCTTTGTGATATTGATGTTGCTAATGTACTGGCTATGTCATAATCTGATACTCCTATTTTTCTTAGTCTATTTATTACTTCTATACTGTCTATTGTATGTATTGTTGATAAAACATAGTGTCCTGTTTGTCCTGCTTGTATTGCTATTTCTGCTGTTTCTCTATCTCTTATTTCTCCTACAAGTATTACATCTGGGTCTTGTCTTAAAACTGTTCTTAATGCACTTGAAAATGTTGATTTTTTGTCTATTTCTATTTGGTTAAGTCCTGGTATACGTATTTCTACTGGATCTTCTATTGTTGTTATATTTATTTCTGGTCTATTTAAATAGTCTATTATACTATATAGTGTAGTTGTTTTTCCTTCACCTGTTGGTGCTGCTATTATTGTTATACTATTTCTTTTATTTACACTTTTGTTTAATGTTTTTTCATCTCCTGGAAATCCTAAATCAAATATTTGTTTAATATCTGCATTTTTCTTTAATAATCTTAAAACAAATTTTTCTCCATATACATTTGGTTGTGATGATACACGAATATTATAATCTTCATATAATAAAATTCTACCATCTTGTGCTTCTTGTTTTTCTTGATGCATATTAGATATTGCTTTTAATCTTCCTATTATTTGTGTTTGTTTTTCTTTATCTATTGTAGCTGCTGTTACAAGTTCACCATCTATTCTGTATCTTACTCTTACTTCATTTTCTAATGGTTCTATGTGTATATCACTTGCTCTTTTTACCATTCCAGTTTTTATTATGCTATCAACAAGTGATGTAATTGTTCCTCCTTGGTCTGCAACCTCTATTCCGGCCTTACCTGCCTCACCTTCCAATGAACGCAAGTATTTTTCTATGTCATTTTCAAATGTAACATAACTTTCCATAACAAGCCCTTTATTTAAAAATAACATTCTTATTGTTTCCATTGCTCTATTATTAACTGTATTTGCAAAGCAAACTTTAATTTTTCCTGAAGAAACCTCAAATGGTACTGCTTTATTTTTTTGAGCAATATCTAATGAAATATAATCTGTTAAATTTATTTTTATGCTTTCAGAATTTAATAATATACCTTTTGTTCCCAATATTTCACCTATTGCCTCTATTAATGTTTTAGGCTCTGCTAATCCTAATATATATAATATATCTCCAATTTTTTGGTTTGGATGTTCTCTTTGGTATGTTAAAGCCTCTTCTATTGCTTCTTCATTTACAATTCCTCTTTTTACTAATTCAACCCCCATTGGTTGTCTTCTTCTTACATCCATTTTGTTTCCTCCTTTTTTCTTACGTGCTCTATATTATTATACAATATTTCTAGATATTTTTGTTAAACTTTTATAAATTACCTTTATTTACTATTTTTTTAAAATATAGGTAACTTTTTTTTCTAAATCGCCAATTTTTAATTTTACTTCAATTGCTTCTTTTCCATTTTCTATTTTTTCTGTAAATTCACAATTGTCAACTCCACTTGCAATTTTTACATTATTTTGATAAATTGCTTTATTTTCTGGAATATATGTGTATTGATTTTTTACTAGAAAATGCAACATATCTTTGTTTGTTCTTGTCTTGTTCATTTGCATTTGTAAAGCTTACTACTTCTAAGATTTTATTGCCTTCTTTGTTAACTTCTTCAGAAAAATAACTATTAAATCTTGTGTATTCCCCTAAATAAGAATATTTTTCTGTTGATACGTCTATATTTTTATAAAAATACCCTGTCATTATTGAAATGATTGTAATAGCTATTAACATCGCAATCACATATATAATTAATGATGTTAATGTTACACCTTTTTCTGACCTCATATTAAAACGTCCTTTCTACCTATTTCTAACTATTGTCGTTGTTAACTCCACGTTTTCTACTTCTTTTCCTATTTTATATAAAACATTTACATTTACTATTTTTACTAAATCGTTTGAATCATTGTTTTCTTGTCCATTAGAATTTGGAACATATTTTTTTTTACTTTTATTTCTATAGTATAAGCTGAGTCATATTCTTTATTGTCTATAATTAATTTATTATTATTTTTATATGAACCAATATCAACTGCATCTTCTCCTTGGGTTTCTATTGCCTCATCATAGTCTAATGCTTTTATCTTTTCTATAACATCTTGTGCTATATATGTTGCTTCTGTTTTTCTTTCTACCTTTTTAGATGATATAGTGATGTTGTAAAAAACAACTGATATTATTGATACAAATAATGTAATTACAATTATTGCAATTGTTATGTCTATTCCTGTAAAACCTTTTTGACTTTTTACATTCATTTTTTTCCCTTTCTATACTATAAAATTGTTATATAATAATACATATAGTATTGTTAATACATTTGTAATACTTAAGTAAAATCCTATTTTTAAATCTTTCCAAATTTGTTTGTCTGTTTTTAAGCTTTTATTTCTTCTTTGTTTTAATTTATTTAACAATATATATATTGCAACTGTAAGTGATGTAAATGCTATTGTATTTATTGTTACATATTCTCCTGTAAAAATTGCAATTACAATTATCATTAATAATATTCCATTTATATATTTGCTTTTTGCATATTTTTTTAGTGATATTGTATCTAAAATTAATATTAATACGTAAAAAACAAGATATATAACATATCTATATATATTAGCTTTTTCTACTATGCATAGATATGCTATATATATAATTGATATAATTATTCCATATGTAAGTACTGGTTTTTCTATTTTTCTTTGTTCTTTATCTATTCCTGCAATTATAAACAAAAATGATAAATATAGTACCATAAAGCAATATTCTGCTACCTGTTCTATTTTTATGTTATATATATCAATTTTCATTAAGTAAAATATAGATACAAAAATTAACCCAGATAGTATTTCTAATATTAAATACCTAGGTCTTATCTTTTCTTTACAATATCTACATTTACCACCTAAAATTATATAGCTTAAAATTGGAAACATGTCAAAAAATCCTAATTTGTGATTACATTTAGGACAGTATGATCTTGTGTGTGTTATGTCTTCTCTTCTTGGAATTCTATATACGGCAAGTGTAAAAAAACTTCCAAACATCGCTCCTATTAAAAATATTATTATATATATTATTGTTTCCATATTTCTCCTTTTTTATAAGTTAAGCCATACACACCTTGTGTGCGTATGGCTTATTTTTATTTTATTTTGTTATATCACTCCATGTTATTACTCCTTGAGCTGATACTTTACCTGTTACTGTTACATCAGCACCATTATCATCTTTTGCTTTTGGTGTAAGTGTAATTATTCCTGCTGCTTCTTCAGCATTTGATGTACTGCCTGCTGCTATTGAAAAATTACCATTATCACTTAATGTACCTAATGTAAAAGCTTCAGATGCATTTTTAGTATATTTATTTTCTAAATATGTTGTATATTGAGTTGCAACATAAGTAGAGGCTAAATCTCTTGCTTCAGCTACTTTTTGTGAAGCCGCTGCTTTTGTTGATTTGTTTAATATACCATTGTCACCTGTTAGCATTGCAATTGATACCCCTGCTAAAATTAATAATACGATGATTGTGATAACTAATGCAATTAGTGTAACACCTTTTTGTTCTTTGAACATAAAAATTTCCTCCTTTTCTTTTGAATTTTTAAAATTTATTTTTCATATATTTATAAGTGCATTTTATAAATATAATGTTAAAAACTTAAATTATTTTGTTCCTTTGTCTGGAAAATAAGTACCTTCTGAGCTTGTGTTTGAATTTTGTACAGAATTTTGTGTATTTCCTCCAGTTGAAGAACTATTATCACTATTTGTTGAACCAGAATTATTATTTGTTGTATTTTGCCCGTTTTGACTTTGGTTTTCCTCTGTTTTTTCCTCATATGTGGAAAATGGGTTTACTTTTCCTGGTTTATAGTCTTTTATTTTTTGATAATTAGTTAAATCTGATTCATCTATTTCATATGTCAGAATAACTTTATCTTCTTCTATGCTATCAGAATTTTTTAATTCTTCTTTTATATTTTGTGGAGTAACATATGAAACTTCTTCTGGCAAGATTTTATTTGATGGTACATATTCATATAGTATAACTCCTAATATTAAAATTATTGCTAAACATAAAAGTAGCATAATAATTATTTCTTTAATAATATTTTTAGCCATTAACCTATACTCCTTTTTTATTATCTTAAAGTATTTGTTGTGTTTGTATTGTTAGCTGTATTTGTGTTTGTACTATTGTTTGTACTATTTGCAGTATTTGTTGAATTTGAACTTGTTGTATTGTTTGTGTTTGTTGTAGTATTATTGGTTTGATTATTAGTTGATTGGTTTATAGTACTTGAACTATTTGATATTCCTTTTATTGTTATATCTTTACATGTAAATGTTGCTTGTAAATCTGTTGTACTACTACTTGGTACCATTGAAAAATTTTCTATTTTAAAACCTAATTGTGAATCATTTTCTATATTAGATATAAAATTTGTAATTCCAATATATGAACCATTTACAGTAAAGTTTAAATTGTAGTTATCATCTCCTGTGCCTCTTAGCAAATCCATTTTCATAACAACACCTTCACTTTTTGCATGATTTCCAATTTTTACCCATAAAGATTCGATTTCATATTTTTGAAATTGTGTTGCTTGTTTTACTTCGTCCCCAGTACTAATTGTAACCATATCTTCATAATTTTTCTTTTCCTGTGTTAATTTCTTAAGGTCTGCTTCTGTATCTGATATAGCTTTGGGATAATCTGTGCTTGCAAGCTTTGTTGCTTGTCCCATAGATTCATCTAATTGTTCATTTTTTTCTTTTATAGCCTCTACTCCTAAAACTGTAAAATTTCCTATATTATAGCCTTTAGTTACTGCAAAGCCGCATAATACTAATAGCAAAATTATAAGTATTGATATTAATAATTTTTTCATGGCAAGTCTCCTTCTATTTTTACTGTAACTACATTATTTTCTTTTTGTCCTGCAGTAGAAATTACATTTGTTAAAATATTGTCAGCTTTAATTTTGGCTTTTAAATATCCTAATTGTTCATACTTATTTGATTGTGCATTTATTTCTATATGTTTGTCTGTTGTATTTTGTATTGATGTTATTTGAACATTTTCTGGTATTATAAACATTATTTGATTTAATAAGTTTGGTATTGCATTTTTTGTTTTTAATGCATTATTTATTCTATCATTTATATCTTGTAAATTTTTTATCATAGTAGTATATTCACTTGTTTTGTTCTTAATTTTTGAGTCATCAGCTTTTGCAAGTGCAATTTGTGAGTTTATTTGTGATGTTCTTGCTGCTGCTTCTTCTTGTTTACTGTTTAGCTGATTATTTAGTACACATGAAAAGCCAGAATATACTGCAAGCAAAATAAATAAGCCCCCTGCTGATCTTAGTAAATTTCTTTCTACTGTGTCTAACTTTTGTCCTAAATCAAATGTAAATAATCCTTTTTGTTTATTTTTGTCTTTTCCCTTTGTCTTATTTGATCCCCCAACATCTATTTTTAGCCAGTCTGGTAATTTATCTGCAAATGTTGAACCTTTAAAGTTCATTGAAGTTAACCCTTGTCCAAGTCCTAATAAAGCAAGTGAAATTGCAGAGTTTACTTCAATATAATCTTTTATGTTTATATCTTTTGTGTTTGTAATAAATGATGGTTTTAGTATTTCACATTTTGTATCTTCCAAATATTCTTGAAAATACAAGTCTATATTGTTTATTAATGCTGCTGTACCAGTTATATATACTTTTTCAATTTTTGCTGTGTTTGAATTAATTATTTTTTGTATTTGGCTTACTATAGAATATAATGTTGGCATTATTTCTTCCAAATGACTATTTTCTATATCTTGTAATTCTCTTCCTTCTGAAGTATATATTGTAGTGTTCTTACAAGTTTCATATGCTTTAGAATAAGAATTTTCTATCATATTTAATTTTTCTAAAAATTCTTTGCTTCCCTGTGGGATTGTTTCTATATTATATATTTGTTGATCTATTATTGTTGTAACTGTTGTTTGGTCTTCAATATTTACAATTAAATAATTTTGTTTTGGTTCAAATTCTTTTAAATTAGATATTGTCATTGATATTGGAGAAACAGCAGCTAGCTTATAGCCTGAAAATAGTTGTAACATTTTGCTAAATTCTATTTTATTTTCGCTAACATGAATTACCTTTAATTTTTGTTTATCATCTATATTTGGAACAACCGCTGATCTTTTTTCAAAAGCATTTGGGTTGTAGCCTTTATCTTGGCAAAATGCATCAAATTCTGTTTTTATTGCTTTTTGTAAATCTGTTTTATTCAATAAAGCAAACATATCAAAATAATTGTATATTTCTTGTTCCAAATTTATACTAATTGGTGTCTTATAGCTATAAGTTTCCTCAACCACTTGTTTAATTGCTTCATTTATATTTTCATAAAATTTAACACCGAAAGAATCTACTTTTATTTTGTCATGGTCTTTTGAAACTTTTGCATATTTAATTAAATTATCTTGCACATACATTCCAAGGCAACTAGGCATTACTTTTCTCCTTTTTTTTTTTATATATATTTTTTCTATATTTGTTAATTTTCATACTTGAATTTTATTTATTTTTTGTCTTTTTTTGCTATTTTTTTTGTAGTTTTTTTACGTATATATTTTACCTCTATATACTTAAAAGTCAATATATTTAATCTAAATGTAATCTAAATGTAACACTTCTGTAATAATATTTAAATGTTGTTTTTATGTAGTTTACAAATAAAAAATCCATCATGTTTTTTATCTGGCTTTATTGAAAAATATTTTTCTTCTTTTATATACTCATTCCATTTATTACTATCTAATTTTTTTTTATTTCAAAATCTTTATTGTTTTCCAAAAATTTTAAAATAACATCTTCATTTTCCTTTTTTAATATACTACATGTAGAATATACCAACTCACCTCCAGGTTTTAAATATTTTGAACATGTTTCTAATATTTTATATTGTAATTTAGAAATTTCATAAACGTCTTCTTGTTTTCTTTGCCATTTTATATCTGGCTTTCTTCTTATTACTCCAATTCCTAAGCAAGGTACATCTAACAAAATTTTATCGAATTTTTTCTTTATAAGCTTCATTATATATACTCGCATCATTTATACTTGTATTAATATTTTTTAATCTAATCTATTTGCATTTTCATTTATTAAATTTATTCTATGTTCATATACATCCCATGCAATTATATTTCCGGTGTTTTTCATAATTTCTGCCATATATGTTGTTTTTCCTCCAGGAGCACTACATGCATCTAAAACCATTTGTCCTTCTTTAGGATTTAAGACTAAACATGTAAGTCCTGCTGATTCATCTTGCACTGTAAATAGTCCTTCTTTAAATCCTTCAATATTTTCAATATTTTTGCCTTATTCAAAATTAAAAAATCGTCTAATTCCCCTTCTTCATACTGAATTGAATTTTTATTAAAAATTTCTTCCAATTCTTTTTTTGTAGTCATTACATTATTTACTCTTATAGAAACACATGGAGTTAAATTTAAATTTTTACAAATCTCTTCTACTTCTTCTATTGTATTATTTTCTAAAAGCTCCTCTATAATCCATAAAGGCATACTTTGTGTTTTTGAAATCATTTCTGCTTTTGGTAACTTAACATCAAATAACTGTAAATAATCATCCGGACTTACCTTTCTTAAAATAGCATTAACAAATCCAGAACTTGCCTTATGTCCATATCTTTTTGCCAAATTAACGCATTCGTTAACAGCAGCAGATTTAGGAATTTTATCTAAAAAATAATTTGATAAATTCCCATTCTTAAAATATTAATAATCCAAATAGAAATCTTTTTAATTTAATAGAAGAATATTTCTTTATAATTTCATCTAAAGTAAGCTTCCATGTTGTAACTCCATAAACAATTTGTGAAATTAATGAAACATCCCTATCAGAAAGTGCCTTTCTATTATTTTTTAGCATATCATCTAAAGCAATATTAGAATAAGCTCCACTTTCATCCATTTTATATAAAACTTCTAAAGCTATATTTCTTGCAATATCTATCATATCTTCTCCTTTTTTAACAAACTAGACAAAGGGACGAGACAAGGGGACGGGGTTTTTGTCTTAGGGTTTTGGGAGCTTTTTTATCATCCTATTTTTTGGAAATAACTCCCAAAAACCTTAAGACAAAAACCCCGTCCCCTTGTCTTGTCCCCTTGTCTCTATTTTTTCTTAGTATATACTTTTTTTTAATTAATTTCTACACAAATTGTATAAAATTTCATATTTTAGTAAAAAATATTTTTAAATTTCATATTGGAGGTTAAAAAATGGATATAGAAAAGCACTTAATTATTACTGGAAATTCTGAAGTTTCTTGGAAAGATGCTATTGTTAAGGCTATTTCTGAAGCTTCTAAAACTATTGATTATTTATCTTCTGTGAAGATATTAGAACAAAGAGCAAAAATTGATGGAAATAAAATTTCAGAGTATTTTGTAGATTTAGATTTAGGTTTTATTTTAGATTTGAATAGAAAAAATTCTACAAATAATTAAATTTATTTCAGTTTTCCGCTAATTTAATATTAAATTAATTTATATTTAGTTTTCATATTAATTTTTATTAATTTAATATTTACTTTTTGTTATTTTTATACTTTATTAAAAAGGATGGTGAAAAAATGGATCCTACAAAAACAAAACAAACTTATCAAGAATATGTAGATAAAAAATCTCCAAATTCTCCAATTATTAAAAATTGTTTTAATGCTTTTTGGACCCGGAGGTTTAATATGTACAATCGGGCAAATTATTGCAAATATTTGTACGCAAAAAAGGGTTTGATATGCAAACTTCTGGAACAATTGTGTCTATTATTTTAATTGGAATATCTGCTTTTTTAACTGGCTTAAATGTTTTTAATAAAATAGGTAAATTTGCAGGCGCAGGTTCGCTTATTCCAATTACGGGTTTTGCAAATTCAATTGTTTCTCCGGCTATGGAATATAAGTCTGAAGGCTATGTTATGGGAGTTGGTGGAAAGATGTTTACTGTTGCAGGCCCTGTACTTGTATTTGGTATATCTACTTCAATCTTGGTTGGACTAGTTTATTTAATTTTTAATACTCAAAGTATTACTCTTGTATAAAAGGAGATGATTTTTGCAAAAATTAGGAAAACAAACTATAAAATTTGATAATCCCCCTACAATATTAGATTGTGCCTCTATCGTTGGTCCAAAAGAAGCTCAAGGGCCTCTTGCAGAATATTTTGATCAAACTTTAGAAGATGAATTTTGGGGAGAAAAAACTTGGGAAAAAGCTGAAAGTAAAATAATTAAAGAAACTGTAAACACAGTTATTTCAAAATCTGGTGTTCCTTCAGATCAAATCGATTTAATGATTGCAGGTGATTTATTAAACCAATGTATATCTTCAAGTTTTGGTTTAAGAGAAGCTAATATTCCTTTTTTAGGTGTATTTGGCGCTTGTTCAACTTTTGTTGAATCTATGTGTATTGGTTCTATTTGTGTTGAAAGCTTTGCTAAAAACGTTTTATGTGCTACTTCTAGTCACTTTTGTAGTGCAGAAAAACAATTTAGATTTCCACTAGAACTTGGATGGTGCTGCAATTATTACTCAATCTGGAATGGGACCTTATATAACCCATATAACACCAGGAAAAATTATAGACATGGGAATAAAAGATGCCAATAATATGGGAGCTGCAATGGCTCCAGCATTTTGTGAAACATTAATAACTCATTTTTTAGATACTGGTAGAAGTCCCAACTATTATGATTCAATAATTAGTGGTGATTTAGGACAAATTTTAATTGATAAAACCAAACTAACTCCAGCTAAAATTTTAGTTGCATTTGTAACCACAGGGTGCATTTAGGTGGACTTGGTATTTATAAATATTTAGTTGATTTTGCTGGTGCAACTGTACCACTTACCTGGTTTTGATACAACTTAGCAAAAGGTGCCATTAGTTGTTCAGCAAAATGGTATTATTGGAGCATTTACTGAGGAGTAAAGGCTTCTGCTGGCGGTATTGCTGCTGCTGTTTTCTCTTCCGGCTATTTAGCTTCTTATTTCAAAACCAAAATGAAAAAACAGTAATTAGATGAGAACAAAAATGATATAATCTTGCTTGATTATATCATTTTTATATTTTATGCTTTTTTGCTATTTCAGCAATTTCTTTAAATGCTTTTTCGTCTGTTACAGCGATTTCTGCAAGCATTTTTCTATTTATTGTAACATTAGCTTTTAGACCAGCTATTAATTTGCTATATGTTAAACCATTCATTCTAGCTGCTGCATTAATTTTGTTATCCATAATTTTCTAAAGTTACTTTTTATCTTTTCTTCCAACATAAGATATCTTAAAGATTTCATTACTGCTTGGTTAGCATTTCTAAATATATTCCATTTTGA
>VOFB01000851.1_pt1 | contig 22001 bp, 28 predicted proteins | sample 5384141 | NCBI WGS metagenome assembly VOFB01 (sample SAMN12384721, study PRJNA508395) | human gut metagenome | isolation source: healthy gut A | host: Homo sapiens | reverse complement strand
GTTTCCCATTGGCAATGTTAATATTTTTTTGAAAATACTTTAATGCAAAAAAGCTAAATGTATATAATTACAGCTAATTTTTGCTACTCTGTTGTAGCAGCTAATTTTTAGCCTGCAACAATTATTCCACTTAATAAAATATATATATAATATGAGCATACTTATTATAAATGTTGCAATTATTGGTTTTATAACAAATTTTGAAAAACCAAGTTTAGGCTTTATTGTTCTTTTTAAAGATGTTATTGTATTGTAAATGCAATTAATATATTTTCAATTTTGAAATGCTTGCACCATTTAATTTTGAGGTATTGGAACTAAAACCAAATTTAAAAATGCAAGTTTTATTGATAACTGGCAACCCAAGTTATAATTGTTGGTATCATTAATTTTCCATAGCCTTGCAATGCTCCATTTATTGTTTGATCTATTGTAAATATTATTGTAAGAGAACTTATTTGTAATATTTAATGCATTTGCATTTTGCAATAAATTTAATATTGGCTGTGCAAATATAAACATTCCCACCTGTACATGGTAAACCAATTAACATTTTGTTCTAACGTTTGTGATCTTGCTGTAGTTTTAACACTTTGTCTACCATTAAAATAGCCTCTCATAACAGATGATATTGCTACAAAAAATATTGCTGGCGATAATGCAACTAGTGTCATTTCTGCTTCTGGTATTTGAAGCCAAGATTTTGCTATTACTCCAGCTCCAAAGAACAATGCTAAACTACCAACTAATCCAATTACAGCAAATGTTGCAAATGCTATTTTAAATATTCTATGTGCTCCTTTATGATCTCCTATTGCTGTTCTTTCTGAAACTAATTTTGAAATTGCATTTGGAACCCCTATTGATGATATTGTAAGTAACATTGCATATATTTGATAGCCACTTGCTACAATTCCGTTTCCTTTATCCCCAAATCCTTCTCTATTTGTTAAATAAAGTGTATATACCAATCCTAATAATTTTATTAAAACCTGAGAAAAAATTAATGTTACAACTGCTTGAATAAATGTCTCTTTTTTTGGTTTTTCTTTTGATTTATTTATTTTTTCGCTTATCACCTTTCCACCTGCCTTTTATTAATTGTACTTTCATATTATAGATTTAATTACTAAATTATTCAATACTTTTACTCATTTTTAAAAATTTTCTTTAAAATCATTGACAAATTAGCTATTTTGTAATAAAATATTGTCGTTATGTTAGAATATGATTTAAATCTAAAACTTCTCCCCGGTGGTTTTAAATTTAAGTTTCATATAGATAAAAAATAAATTTAATTAATTATAGGAGGAAGTTATTGCCATGAATAATGTTACATATAGCTTAAAAAAGGCGAAATAGAAAGCAAATGGTATATAATCGATGCAGCAAATAAACCACTTGGTAGAGTTGCAACAGAAGCTGCTAAATTATTAAGAGGAAAACACAAACCAACATTCACACCAAATATTGATATGGGTGATCATGTTATAATAATCAATGCAAAAGATGTTATTTTAACAGGAAATAAATTAAATCAAAAAGTATACAGACACCACTCAGGTTACATTGGAGGAATGAAAGAAACTCCAGCAAAAGTAATGCTTGAAACAAATCCAGAAAAAGCTATGACTTTAGCTGTTAAAGGAATGTTACCACATAACTCTTTAGGAAGACAAAGTCTTAAAAATTAAGAGTTTATGCTGGAGCAGAACATGAAAATCAAGCACAAAAACCAGAAGTTTGGGAGGTAAGTAAATAATGGCTAAAACAAATAATAATATAGTTTTTATGGTACAGGTAGAAGAAAATCTTCTATTGCAAGAGTTAGACTTGTAGAAGGTTCTAGAAAAATTACTATAAATGGTAAAGATATTGATGAATTTTTCGGATTAGAAACATTAAAAGTTATAGTTAGACAACCACTTACAGTTACAAATACAACTGCAAAATATGATGTAATTTGTACAGTTAAAGGTGGAGGATTTACAGGTCAAGCAGGAGCTATTCGTCATGGTATAGCAAGAGCTCTAAATGAAGCAAATTCAGAATACAGACCATCTTTAAAAACAAACGGATTCTTAACAAGAGATCCTCGTATGAAAGAAAGAAAAAATACGGTCTTAAAAAAGCAAGAAAAGCACCACAATTTTCAAAAAGATAATATGCTTTTGTGCAAAGAATATCAAACCTCAGAAGTTTCAAGGCTTCCGAGGTTTTTGTTATTGTTCGGTAATTTTTACTATCAAACGTCTGCAAGCATTGAAATATCAATGCTTGTATTTTTATATTTGTTTGCCATTTAAATTTGTAATATACAGGTAATATGCTAGTAATATACAAATTTATTTTCTATAGTCATTAATTTATCTAAAACGCACAAAAACTAACTATGCCTCATTATTATTTTTGGCATAATTAGCTTTGTATTTTTTAATACAACAAATTGTTATTTAAATAGATTGTAAGTTGTAGTTAACCTATTAATTTTATTGTTCTTTTTTCTATATGTTCCTTTATAGCTCCTGCAATAATTTTGTGTCCTTTTTCATTTGGGTGTATTACATCATCACATAGTAGATTTGAATAATTTTTATTTCTCCTCGTATAATATTACAATTTGTTCTAATGTTTTTAAATCATCTTTATTTTGATGTGATAATGCTTTATCAAAGTTATCAATTAATTTATCAATGTTAAGTGAAATATTATTTTGTTCTCTCATTTTTTCATATCTTTCTCTAACTGATAATGGCATTTTACCTTGACACATAAAAGTACCTATTATTGTATTGCTACTATCAATATTCTTTTTTTACATTATTAATAATACCATCAAAATATTTTTCACTTTCGCCATATCCTGCTGTCCCAAATAAAAATATTTTTTGTTTTTAATTTATTTAAAAAATCTATTGTTAGATGATCAGCATTTCCTTTTTCTGTGCAAAAACCAATATAAATTACATTACTTAATACATCATCAATTTTATCCACTGTACCATAATAATCACACTTATTTTGAGGTAAAGTATTATAGATTGCCTCTGCAAGTTTTTTTTGTATTTCCTGTTTTACTACTATAAATTATTGAATATCTTTCTCTTTTCATAATACATAATCTCCTTTTTCTTTATTATCAAAATTGTAATTTATCTTTTAACTTTTTTAATAAATAGGAAGTAAACGATTATAGGTATTATTATTAAATCTGGTATAGTAAATGTTCTAACTAGTATATAATTTCCAATAATTGTTACTAAAATAAGTCCTATTGATATAAATTTGGCAAATAATCCTTCTTCTTTTGTTTTCCAAGTAAAATAAGCAAATAAAGGCGATAAACAAGAAAATATTGTCCAACCTTTGATAAAATTCCAGCTATATACTGCATTTGTTAATTCTGCTGTTACATAGTATGAAATTAGCATTCCTATACAAAATGGAAATATATTTATCATTGCTTTTTTCCTTGTATCACTATATATCCAAATCAATATTCCTAATAGTACCCATATTGGTAAATCTGAAAACATATATCCAAGTGTCATCATAAATAAATTGCCAACAAAAAGTATATCCAATAATTTGCTTATTATTCCTAAAATAGCACCTATAAAAAATAATGAAATAGGATTTAATATATATTTCTTCATAAATTATCTCACTTTCAAATTACTATTTATTTATTATAACTTTATATTTTTCTTGACTTTTTATCTTTAAATAGCTTATAATAAATATAGGAAATGACAAATCCACAAACGTGGTTTTGCCGAATTAAGTTTGAAAAAACTCACACCTAACTCGCCAAAGTTACAGATGTGAGCTTTTTTTATTTATGTAGTTGCTTGTCAACCCAGTTCTTATGCAGAACTGCTGTCAAGGCAACGTTTAATGTTAAAGAAAACATTAAGGATAATATCAAAAATAGTATCACTTTAATCATAAACATCACCACCTCTCCTACGATATTTCGTAAAATTCAGGTGGCAAAACCACATCTGTTTCTCATCATTTCCTATGTTAATTATTCTACAGTATTATTTAAAATTTGTCTATAATATTAATAAATTTTTATAGCCTATTTTTGTTTATAAATTCATAAATCTTATTTTTAATATGGATGTTTCCTAAATAATAAAATCTAATAAGAGTTATTTAAAAGTATAATGTAATAATCTTATAATATACAAAAATGTCATTTTTTATTGAAAAATCAACCTTTGTAATTTTCAAAGAGATAAAAAGAGCTTTTATCAAAATCAATTCAACCTCAGAAGTTTCAATACTTCCGAGGTTTTTTATTATTGTTCCGTAATATGCTAGTAATATACAAATTTATTTTCCATAGTCATTAATTTATCTAAAACGCACTCAAAGCTAACTATGCTACACTATTATTTTTCGCATAATTAGCTTTGTATTTTTTAATACAACAAATTGCTCTTTAACCAAATTGTAAGTTGTTACTCAACTATTTCCAATGCATCACTTTTGGTATTAATTCCTTCCAAATTATAATAAGTATTTGGAATATTTCCTATAATCACATTTTCTGCAAGTAAAACCTGATTAGATATGCTTTGAGTTATATCATCAAAAGGTGTTAAAATACTAACCTCACAATCAACTTGTAAATAAATCCTATGAAGAGTTTGGTTAATACCTTTAGACACAAATTCACTTTTTAAGTCTGTCTTTACATTTCCAATTGTTGATATCCTAATCTTAATTCCAGGACCTTTACCAGACATTAATTTTAATCCAGTAAAACTTCCGAAGCGCAATTTCAATGTCATCTCTTCCCTTGTCATCAATTTCTTCTTGTATCTTTACTGCTACATCTGAAATAATTTCATTTATTGGAATTACATTTGATTTTATCATTTTTATATTTCCAGACTCGTCTTTTTCTATAGAAAAAGTTCATCATAAGTATGTTTTGCCATGACTTCTGTTGCTTTATTATTAGCAATAATTGTTGCCATTGATATTGCCTCATTTTTGCATAAAGTATCAAATATAGGAGTTACAGCACTAATAATAAAAAAAAGTGTCATAAATGCTATAAATACAATTATTAATATTTTAGCCCTTTTTCCAGACCTTTCTTTGTTGTTTTTCATATGAATTACTATTTTAGGAATTTTAAGTCTAGGTCTAGAATAAATTTTATGCATAATTTACACTCATTTTAGAATATCTTGGAATATATAATTTTTGACCTACATCTATTACATCCGGATTTTCTATTCCGTTTGTTCTTACAATAAAATCTACGGTTGTTCTAAATCTTTTAGCAATATTCCATAATGTATCTCCTTTTTTAACAATATATACTACTACGCTATAATCCTCAGCATTATCATCGTCATCTTCAGATTGTACATCATCTATAATGTTTAGTGTTTTATTTTCGGAAATTGTTCCATTTGCTAGCATATCTATATTACAGCTTATATTTCCTCCATCCTGAACTATAAAATCTTGGTTTGTTACTTGTAAGTCAAAATTAGAATTACAATTTTCACTAATATCTTTAAAAGAATGCTCAAAAGGAATTTTTACTGTTTTCAATTCTACATTCATGTTATCATCTAAAAATGTAAAATTACAAGTTAATTCTCCATCATATGTTTTAGAATCAGACATTCTTCCAGTATTACTAACCTCAGCTTTAACATCTGCATCAATTAGTTTTTTGTTTTCAATATCATTAACACTTACTATCTCTTTAACCTTCTGGGTTTCTTGAATTTTTCTTATATTTATCATTGTGGTTATTTGTTTTTTGGTAAAACTTAATTTTTCACAAGGACTATACATATCTTGTATTAAATTTATTTGTTTTTCTTCATATACCATACATTTTACTTGAACTTCCATTTCTACATATATAGAATGTTCCTCTGTACTATTAGGTTTCATTACAATATTTTTTTATTTCATAGTTTGAATTACATATATTTCCATCTGTAACATTTGGAATATCTATAAAACCAACTATTGGAATCTTTCCTTCAGCAATTCCAATTCTATTGTCTTCTGTTAAATACATAACCTTTATTTTTGCCTCTGCTTTGGTTAATACTTTATTATAGCTTATTTTTATATCTTTATCACATATCATGACTTCAGATTTTAAAATTTCTGCTAAATTATCAATTTCCTGTATTGAAATATTTTCTTTAGAATATATTTTTGTATCCCCAATACCAACTAATGAATTTACATTTATGTCCTCTTTTAACATTTGAATATTATCATTGTTTTCTATATTATTTACAATCTCAACATTTTCATTAGAATATATTTCTATAAAGACTTCAATTGTTGCTTTTATTCCAATTTTTCTTCCATTAATAACTTTACATTCAATAGACTTTAATTTAAGTTCTATATTTTCATCCATACCCTCTTTACAATTCGGAACACTAATATTTTCAGAAAAATCTAAGCATGCATTTATACCTCTTACCTTATCTTCACTATTATCTGCTAAATACATTATACATGCATTTACACTTCCGTCTATTTTTATTTTATCATCTAAAACCTCTTTTTTATATACACATACCTCCCCACTTGTACAAATTGTACTTAAAATATCAGGCTTTGCATCTGGAACAATCATATCTTTTTCAACAAATATAATCTCTTTTTTTTTCTTGCTTATTAATTTATTAATACATAAATTTTCTTTTGATGTATCTACTAACATTTCTTACCTCCTTACTTTTTCTTTATACATGTATATTATTGTTTGTATTATTTTATGCATCATTTTTATTAGACATGGGGACTTAGACATGGGGACGGGGTTTTTGTCTTAAGGTTTTTAGACTTCTCTAATCTTAGTAAAAGTAATATATAAAAAAGTAGATGATATTAAAATAAAATTTTTGAATTGAAAATAATTGAATTAGAAATTTTTATTAATTTTATGGATAGTGTTCATCTCCTGATGGAAGGGTGCCATAAAATTAATTTAAAATTTCTTTAATAATTATTTGAACGATAAAATTTTATTTTAATATCATCTACTTTTTATTATTGTTTGTTTTAATTATAGAGAAGTACAAAAACCTTAAGACAAAAACCTAAGTCCCATGTCTAATGTCTATATAAAAAGAAACTCTATATATAGAGTTTCTTTTATTTTACAATAATGATGTTTTTCTCTTTTTTGCTTCTACTGGCATTGGAATTAATGGACTATATGAATCTCCATCAAAAACTTCAACCTCTACTGTTCTTGTTAATACATCTGTGTAACTATATGTTACATTTCTATCATTTTCCGCATATTTTACTACAAAAATATTTGGATAAGCTTTTTCTATTGTGGCTTCTTTTTCAAAGGCTTTACTTCTTCCAAGTGATCCTTTTACTATTATCTTTTGACCTATTTTATCCCCTATGTCTGTTTTTAGATTAGTTATGTCTGTTCTACAAATCATACTATCACCCATTTCTCTTAAGATGAGCTAATTATAGCATTTTAGGCGATTTTTGTCAAAAAATAAATGTTTGTGTTTATGCCTTTTTTTTGCTTATTTTTCAGCATTTTCATGCTATCATCTTTGTTTTGTTACATTTGTTTTACAGTTATATTACAAATATATTACAATGGTATTTTTTTCATTTTTCCATTTGCTCCTATTCCATCTACACCCTTTTTTCCATCTCTTAGTTCTCTATAGATATCATCTATGGAAATGTATTTATATTCATCTGTTATTGCAACTTTTTCTGCTACAATTAATGGGTCTAAAAAATCTATTAAAATTCTTGCAGGAGATGATGCAAAATTTGCTCCTGCAGATATTAGTGCTTCAAAATAGCTCTGACATGCTCCAGCAAATATTACTAAATTTTTATTAACTTCTTTGTCATATCTTCTAGCTTCCTTTACAGTTTGTATAAAATATTTTGAATTTCTATAATTATAAATATTATTAAATTCTTTTCCTCTTTTTATCATTCCATCATGCCCTGTAATAATTAAAATATCAGGATTATAAATTTTCAATAGCCTATACACTTCATATGGTTGCCTGTGTTCTGGTATATTTTTTACTATTGCATTTAATCCAAATTTTCTGTAATACATGTATGATTTTTGACTATATTTTCTATCTCCATCTAAATGCAATATTTTTCCTGTTATAGTTCTTTCCTGATTTTTTCTATTATTGCCAAACAAACTATTTTTTATATCATTCTTATTTTGTGCTTTACTATATCTATCAAGTCTTAATTCTACTTTTTCGTTTAAATTTTCTAAACTCCTATTTATTTTTCTTTTTTTCTATTATTTCTAAATCATCAACATCACTATCTGCCTCAATTCTTTCTACTAACCCTTTTAATATCGCAATTTTATCATTTTTATTTTGTATGATTCTTTCTACAATAAATATTATATCTTTTCCGTATGATTTTCTTCCTACTATATCCCCTTTTTTTTATTTTATTCAATTTCATCACCTCTTAGTCTAGGCTATTATATTTTATGTCGAATTTTGTAAAAAGTTTACATTTTTTCTTAAATATTGTTGAAATTCACATAAAAAGGTGCTACAATTCATATGCATTGAAAATTCAACAATTTTTTTAGAAAGGTTGATGCTTTATGAAAAAAACACGGAATCTGCTTGTTCTAAATGGCAGTCCAAACGAAGTAAAAAGTGTTCTTGATTCCGCATCATTCAAGGCATTATCTATTTTGGAGCCATCACAAATAACGGCTCCAAACATTAATTATGCATTTGAATGCAACAAAAGCGTATTATGTCAGGATTTTAATCTCGACTCAATCAATACGCCTAAAATTCCAATCCTGGTAACATCCAATAAGGTTGGAATTTCACCCACACATGATTGCATTGATCCATCAAAAGATGTATTAGCGCAATTAGAGGAAATTGCAAAAAAGCATAACATTGATATCGGTGATCGCAAATCTAATAGTTCAGGCCTTTTGGGCATACCTAGCAAAAATGACTGTGTATATTGCAACTACTTAAAAGGAGTTGATACTTATTTGAGTCGTACAATATACGAAAACAAATACTTTTTTGTAATGCCTTCTATTGGCCAGTTTATTAATGGCTATTTGCTCATTATTCCTAAGGCACATGTTATGAGTATGGCAGAATTTTCTAAAGAGCTTATTGATGAGTTTAATATCGTCTTGGAAGACGTAATTGCAATCTTGAAGCTAACGTATAATTTTTCCGACATTTTGGTTTGGGAAAATGGCACTGGAAATTCTGGTAAAGGAAAAGCAAAAGACTCTGTCGTCCATTGTCATGTTCATGTTGCACCAAGTCATATTACTGCAAATAAAATTGAGGAAATTTCCACATTTTCATTAGCAGCAATTAAGACTAACGACATAAAAAACTATAATAAGCATTCATATTTGCTTATAAAAGATGGCACAGACAGCTGGAAAATCAACAATAATCCGTCTGTATACATTCCAAGACAGTATGTAAGGCAGATTTTGGCTGATGAGTATGGCATTCCAGGAGAGCTTTGGAATTGGAGAGAATATCCATATTCCGAGCAGGTTTATAAAACAGTTACTGACATAACTACATGTCTTAAAAATAACTGGAATAAACTTTCTCCAAGAATTAAGAGTAACACTAAAAACTTTGTAAAATTCTAATGTAAAGCCTAAAACTGGCAATCCTGTTCCTGTATTGGAATAGAATTACCAGTTTTACTTTTTATTTTTTTAAATGACTATATTTTAATTTCGTTGCCATTCCACCTCTTATGTGTCTTTCTGCTTTGTTTTCATCAAGTATCTCTCTTACTTCTTTTGCTAAACTTGGATTTATTTTTATTAGTCGTTCTGAGACATCTTTGTGTACTGATGTTACTTTTCGTAACGGTATCATTAATGTCATTGAAATTGGTAATAACTGCTGGTGTACTGCCTACTTCATTTAATAGTTTTAGTCTTACTTCTACATTTGAATCACTATCTACTTCAATTACATCAATTATTGTTTTTAACATTGCATTTGTAATTGTTTGGTTATTTAATATGTCATCTACTGTTTTTATTGTTTTAGTTAATTCTTTTTCCAATACATCTTTTTCTTTTATTTCAGAAGTTATTAATCTTAATTCTCTTTCTAATCTTGCAATATCTTCATTTAATGGATTTGTGTATTTCTTTAATTCTTGTATATTAATAACTTCGTTTTGAAACATCTCCATATATTTTTGTTTTTTCGTGGTAACTTTTTCAATTTCCTTAAGTAAACTTTCTTCACTTCGTTCATTACTTTCTCTTAATTTAGTAATCTTTTCAAATTCCTTTTCAACTGCTTTCATAAAGTTCTTTTTATTTTTTATTATACTTTTTAAATAAGTCTTTATTGCATTTAAAAGCTCTTCTTCATCTATTACAGTTGTGTTAGGGCAATGATTTACACCCATTGAATTTCTTCCACTACAAACCCATCTTACATATTCTGGTCCATCTTCTTTATATTTTCTTTTTATTCTTCTAAAAGAATAACCACAATGTTTGCAATATATTAATGTGCTAAATACATATTCTGTTTTTTCTCTCTTATTGTTTAACTTAAATTCGTTTGACCTTTGAGCAAGTATTTCCTGTGCTCTATTAAATAATTCATCTGATATGATTCTAATTTCAGGTCTTTCAACAACTATCCATTCTTCTTCTGGTAAATCTTTTCTTGTTCCTGTTATAAAGTCTGTTACTTCACTCTTTTTTATTTGTTACTCTTCCTGTATAAATTGGATTTTTAAGCATTCTCACAATTGAAGTTTGCACCCATTTTGATTTTGTTTTCTTTGTTCTTATTCCTCTATCATTTAAATCCCAAGCAATTTTAGTTGTTCCTATTCCTTTATATACATAGTTTTCAAATATTTCTTTTACTATTTTTGCTTCTTCTTCATTTATTTTTAAAGTATATCTTTCATTTGGAATTTTATCATATCCAAATACCAAATTAGGAACTCTTCCTTTTTGTGCAGTGATGTCTTTACCGAATTTAACCCTCTTAGACATATTAGCACTTTCTTGTTGTGCCATTGCTCCTAAAATTGTTAATATAAATTCAGAGCCACCTTCCATAACTTCTCCATTATTTAAGAAATCAACTTGAACATTATATGATTTTAGTTCTCTTACACTTTGTAATAAATCAACTGTATTTCTTGCAAAACGGCTTACATCTTTTACTACTACTTTATCAAATTTTTTTGCCTTAGCATCTTGCATCATTTGTTGGAATTGTTTTCTGTGTTTTATTTGCTTTCCAGAAATTCCTTCATCTGCATATAGCTTGTACAATTCATATCCGTTCTTTTTTGTAAATTCATTAAAAAATTCTATTTGTTTTTCTAATGAATCTATTTGTGCCTCTTTCTCAGTTGATACCCTACAATATGCTGCAATTTTCATATAACATTTCTCCTTTTCTGTTTCATTATTTTCGTTCTGTTACATTTTAGCATATTAGTTTCATTTTTTCAATATATAAGCACAAAAAAACTACTCCTATTTTTAGGAATAGTCCTTTGAATTTCTTTCAGCTATTTCATATTTCAAAACATCTTCTAAGAAATTTTGTATTAATTCTTCATTTACTCCATCCATTGCTCCAACTATAATATCTTCATCATGAAATAATTTTTCTGCTTCTTTCTCAAATTTAGAAATATCATATGGGAATCTTCCAATTTTTCTAATCATTTAACATCCTTTCCTAATATTCTAATAAAGTTTATTAAAATATTAATTAAAAATTTTTTAATCAATTTTTTTATATTCCCCATTTATTACTTGATATTTTCCATCACCTTTATAGTTATTAGTAACAAAATCTATGTCTTCTATAGAAAAATTTTGTTCTTCCGTAACATCATTTAAAAAGATATACCCATCATCTTCAAAAGCCTCATATATATGTCCTTCTTTTTATATTCATTGTTTCTTTCATTCTCTTTTTCTTTTAAATTAGGTACTTTTTGGCTTGCTAAATTTACTATTTCTTCTTTTAAATCCGTTCTTACATTTATAGTTCCATTTTCGTGAAATTGAAAAATTATATCTTTATCTTGAAATGATTTTGGAACTTCATCTTTTGATATAGTAATATGAGTAATTTCTCCATTTTCATATTTATCAACATTATAAAACTCTCCTCCTGCAGAGCCATTTGCAGTGAATTGTTTTCTATATAAAGTTCCTTCTTTTTCAGATATTTCTAAGATGCTATTATCTACTGCTTTGCTTAATTCATTACTATATGAAATATCTGTCGACCATCTTGATAATCCTATTGTTGCTGCTACATTATCTTCCATAAAATTTTGATAATCCCAATAATTACTATATTTACTTTCTTTATTAACATTCATAATATTTTTGTTATCACCTTTTTCAAGATAATCTTTCAATTCATTGATAAAATTATTTACAAAATCAGATAAAACCTTGCTTTGAAGTAAATCCTTTCCTAGATTTTTAATGTTAAAATCTCCTAAGTTCATATATATTTTGACCTCTTTCTAAAAATATTGTTTTGGGAAAATTTAGAATCAATATTAAGAATAAAAAATTGATTGATTAAAATTTATATTCTTATATTAACATGATTTCCGTCAATTTACAATACTTCTATCTAAATTTTTCATTTTTATATATGAAATTTATTATTTTTATTCTGCCAATTTACTTTCTCCAGTGGAATAATCTATAATTACTCCAGGTTGCACATTATAAATGTAAACATAAAAGCATATATTCTTACCTCTATCTTCAACTGATTCTGCTTCAATAGTTATACCACTTGCAAGTTTATTTTCGCCTTCATATATTGGTGTTACTCTATATAAACAATGGTTGTTAGGATTATCATTTAAATATTTTCTTACTCTATTTTCAAATGGTGTCATTCCACTAATATTAAAATATCTTGTTCCTGTTATAATGTTTTTATCATTTGCATTTTCTGCTGATAAGCTAAATGCAATTAAATGGCATTTATTATATAAATTAGCTAAATTTATTTCTGGATATTCTGTGTTTTGCCATCCAGATGGTATTATTTTATCTAGTGATTTCCTATTTTCATCTTCTTTTGGCATAGTTCCATATTTATTTAAATTTGCAAATGCTACTCCACATCTTCCATAATTATCTAAATCACTATAATCTTCAAATGAACTTGTTGTAAAATCCTCATCAGTAAAATTTGGCATGTTATTATTTATTGTTACATAAGGCTCTGATGAATACTCTGGTATAGTATCTAATGTATATGAAGTTGTTGATTGAACATTTATATTATTTTCATTATAATTATTTGTTACATAAATACCCACACCAATAATTAAAATAAATAAAATTAAAATTAGGATTTGTTTTATATTTTTATTCGTATTTGGATTATTACTTACTTCTTCTTTCATGGACTACTCCTGTTTTTTCTATTTCTTATCTTTTAAATACTCTCTATTCAAAATTTTCATTGACTGCTTTGTTGGCTCTAATTCATATTCGTAGCAATCTGCATAAATTCTTGGAACTTTCTTTAATCTAAAATTCATATCGTCAATATCAAAAGCATCTAAGTCAAGTTCTTTCACTCCAAGCCATTCTGAATAATTTTCATATTCATACCCTTCTTTTGAAATAAAAGCTTGTCTAATCTCATCTAGTCCACCAGTTCCACCACAATCTTCTATTATTCCATACCCTTGTCCTTCTATAACTCTTGGAAATTCTTTTCCATCTGTTTGTTTGTCTTCTAATATTTTTTCAAGTTTTACTTTTATAATCCAGTTATCTCCAAAATCGTATTTAAATATCATTTCATCATTTTCATGATATATATAATGTTTAACATATTCTTCTGTTGCGTCTTTTAATGGTTTATATCCTTCTAAATTGTTGAAATTATATATATTATCTTCATCTGGTATTCCGCATCTAACTTTCTTAAAATCTATCTTTGTATTTGGAAAGTCTTCAAAAAATTTCTTATCACTTCTCTTAAAATTTTCTAGCCTATCTATTTCAAACTCATATAAATGACTTGCTTGCATTTCAAATAAAGTCATTATAATATATCCCAATCTTGAAAATTTTATATTATTCATCACTTGAATCCTTCTCCATATTTTAGGCTCATAATCTTCTAATTCTAAATACAATTGATATAATGGTTGACTTGCCATATTTTATTACTCCTTTATTCATTACTTATATATTTTTGATTTTTACTCTTAGGTTTATCTGGAATTGTCATTATTATTTTTCCATTTTCTAATAATGGTTTTAAATAATTTCTTTTAAATCTATCTATACCTTTGTATCCACAAAATTCTGCAATTTCTTTTGCAGTTTTTGCTTTTATACAAAATTCAAGTATTTTTTCTTCAAGATTTTCATACGTCTTTTCATACGTCTTTTCATACGTCTTTTCTTGTATGTTTTTATTTTCTCCTGTTAAATCAAGCAACTCTTTATCGCTCTTTCTATAAAAAATAACCATAAATCCATTTTTTCTAATTTCAAATTTTACTTTTGTGTTTGATGTTTGACAAGCCTCAGTGATTCTTCTAAAACCAGACCCCCATTTTTCTATATCTTTTGATAAGTATAAAGTATTTGCTATTAATGGATTTCTTGGAATAGATCCTTGTCCTTCAATGAAATCTTCTGGTTTAAATCCTTCTGGAAATTCTCCAGGATTAAATATTTCTACTCTATCTTTATATATTGCAATTTCATTGCTTTTTGGATTTTAAAATCTCTGTGTATAAGTGAGTTTATTGCTTCTCTTATAGCTTCTAAAGGTATTTCTGGTATTTCAACTCTTTCCATACTTCCAGTTTTAAAATTAACAGGCCATTTAATATTTTTTCTTATATATCCTTCACCTACTTCTATTAATTCAAAAACATTTCCAAATACTTGATCTATATCTAAAAAAGTCAATTTGGTTTCTGTTGCAAAGATAGCCATTTGCATTTCAAGTTTTGCTTCTTTTGCGAACAATATATATCCTGCATTTAATAGTTCATTGTTTTTATTTACCAAAGATAACTTCTTTAATATCTCCTCTTTGTTTGTATATGGGAAATTGATTCTTTTGCTTTTCTACCTTTTTCTATAAACTCTTTTAGTAATTCTTCGTCAATGTCATCTATTGTATAATCAGATACTTTTCTTTCCCATTTGCCTATTTCATTTTCATCTTTTAAAATTAATTTTCTTATTTCTTTCATTGAAAGTTGTCTATCCTCATCACCAACTCTCATATATGCTCGTCCAAATGCTAAATACGGAATGTCATCTCCTTCAAATTCAACTAATATACAGTCTTTATCATTTAATTTAACTTTATTCACAACTGGGTATATTTTAGGTTCTATATTTTCAGATATTGCTTTTGAAACTTCTCTTATTGTTTTACTTGATACATCTTGTCCAATGATTTCTCCATTATCTTTTATTCCAAAATATAGTTTTCCACCTTGATGTTTATTTAATATTGAAACTATAGAAATTATACCTTCTTTTAGTTCTCCTGTTGTTTTCTTAAATTCTATAACTTCATTCTCTAAAAAATTTATATTTGCCATAAAATTACTCTCCTATATAAGTTTTTCTTTGCTCAAATTATAGCATAACTTCTTTAAAATTTACAGTGTTTTTCTGAATTTTTACAATTCTAATTCATCCTCTATTTCCTCGTGAGAATTTTGATAAGTATTTGAATTGTTATAATCAAATTTTATATTGTCATCATTCTCAGCCAAATTATAAGCAAGAACTCCAGCCATAGCTTGTACAATTTGTTCTTCAGTATTAGGATTAATAAATGTAATATTCAAACTCTTTTTCAAAATTCTCACCTTCTTCCATTTCAATACTATTATTAAAGTTTAAAAAAATATTACTTTTATTTTTAACTACAAGTGGTAAATACCCATATGAGATTTGCCCTCATTCCACCTTTTAGTGAACCGCCCCTTTACATCACGTTAGCCAGACGGAAGTATCATTATATGTCTTGCAGTTTGCTATTCAATTTTCAATGTGCTATAATAGAAAATAGATATTTAAAATTGCTATTTTCTATTTTGTAAATTCATTGTACTCGCCTAAAAATAACTTGTAAAGAGATTTTACAAAGTCTATAGATAAATTAAAAATTGAAATATCTATATTCTATTTTTATAAATGGAGGAAATGCTTATATGGTAAGTAATTTTGGAATAAAGAACAACAAAATTATTATAAAAAATACACGGAGAATATTTTGGTGCTTTAGGAGATTTTGAATATAATATCGGAGATAAATTATACGAATTTGCAACAATGAGTTATGAAGATTTTGATAAATTAAAAGCAATATACACTCAACTAATAGAACTTGTATGTAGAGGTAAGGAAGCTGATACGGAAGATGAAAATATGGATTGTTTTTTTAAGATGTTTCAAATTGTTAGAGCTTGTTTAGAATTTTCTCCATATACTCATTTCTATACACAAGTTTTGATAGATTTGATAGTTAAAACCTATAATTTCAAAACATTTAGAACAGATTTATTATTTAAATCTCAAATTGGTGTTTTTATTGAAAAATCAAAATATTCTCCAAAAGAACTTTATGAACAAATAGAAGAAAATCAGTATACTATTGAACTTATTTTTTATGAATGGACTAAGAAAATAGATAAAGTTTCAGATAAAAAAACATAAAGAATATATGGAATACTTTTTTCACTATAAGAGATTTACTTATAAATAACTTTATGGAAAAGAAGGCTGATTTGAAAGAAAGATTAGAATTAATTAGTAAATACTCTAATAATTCTTTAGTTAGAAATTTAAGTGTTCCTGAAAAATTGTACTTGTATGAAGCAAAAAGAGTATTTGATATTCATTATCTTAATACTAATCCTGCACATGCATTATTCTTAGATACTAAATTTAAAACAAAATACATAGCAGATACTGAGTTATCTTTTAAAGAAAGAAGATTAGATGTTGATAAAATAGTAGAAATCATGAAGGAAAAGAATGTTGTTACTGAAGAAGTATATGAAATTGAAACTGCAGAAGATCAAATTAGATTTGAGTTATTTAAAGTTATTCAAAACAACTTTGTTATAAATAAATGCGAAAATTGTGGAAGATTATTTATACCCGCCACCACTAGTAACAATCCTTATCAAAAAGGAAGAAATGACCAAAAATATTGTAATAATATATACAAAGATACTGGAAAAACTTGCAAAGAAATTGAGCATTAAATAAACGAAAAGAAAAAGTTGAGAATAGCACTATTTTACAAGAATATAATAGAGAATATAAAAGAATACATAGAGCACATTATACTCATACTAAAGAATTTAAAGAGAAGAAATTTAAAGAATGGTCTAAAAAAAGCCAGACAATTAAGAGATTCTTATACTGATGAACAAATAGAAGAATTTAAGGTGGAATTAATGAAATTAAGCAATATGTATTGGAAAAAGAGTCAATAAAAGCTACCACTTAATATGGTAGCCTTTATTCTTTTTTTTTAAGCATTAACTAATTCGTAGTATTCTCCTTTGTTTATTAATAAGCTCATCATGATTTCCTTCTTCTATTATTTTACCATTTTTCATAAGTAATATTTTATTACATTTTTTAATAGTTGATAGTCTATGTGCAATAATAAAACTTATCTTTCCTCTTGTTATTTCTTCAATTGCTTTTCTAACCATCATTTCAGATTTATATGAAAGTGATGCTGTTGCTTCATCTAGTATTATAATTTCTGGATTTTCAACCATTACTCTTGTAAAATTTAAAAGTTGTTTTTCCCTGCTGAAAAAATATCTGTATCTCTAGAGATTTTTGTTTCATACCCATCTTTTAGTGACATTATTTTGTCATGTAAATTTAATTTCTTACATATTTCAATTATTTCATCTTTTGAAATATCTTTATTTGCATAATTTATATTTTCTAAAATAGTTCCATCAAATATTACAACTTTTTGCATAATATATCCAATTTTATCTCTTAAACTTTTTATACTATATTCTTTATAGTCTTTTCCATTTATTTTGATAGTCCCTTCTTCTAAGTCATAAAATCTACAAATTAAATTTACCAAACTTGTTTTTCCACTACCTGTTCTACCTATTATGGCAATGCTCTCATTTTTATTTACATTAAATGATATATTATTCAAAACATTTTTTTCATTATCATATGAAAAACTAATATTTTCAAATTGCATACTATTTACATTTTCTAATTCTATTCCTATGTCTATTTCTTCCTCTTCTTTTTGCAAAATACTATTTATTCTTTCATATGATATTTTTCCAATATTCCTTATTTGAAATCCTTCTATTACCCATTTTGCATATGTTTCTGGTGAAGATATATATCTTGCAAGAATTATCATAGCACCATATGTAATAATTCCTTGCTCAACTCCTATTGAACCAATTAATATATTCAATACTCCAACAAATGAAACTATCAAGTCATATAAACAGGTATATATTCTAATATTTTTTCTAACTTATTTACAGACTTTTCATATTGTGAGATCAGCCCTTTTACTTGTATCATTCTTTCGTGTTCAATTTCTAATGATTTTATTGTAGAATATCCTTGTACTTGTTCATTTGACCAGTTTAATATTTTAGCATTTGCTTCTCTTTTTTAACTTTGTGTACTCAATTGATTTTTTATTAAATATATGTGTTACAAAAATCCAAATATATATATTAAAAATGTTATCGTAACTATTGGTATATTTAGATACATTAATACAAGCAATGTTCCAACTAATCTTACTATTCCTCCAAAATAAGATCTACATATTCCCGCGTTATACCATCTTGCAAATTCTTTTGTGTCATTTATTATATTTTCTAATATTTCACCAACTCTTATTTTGTCTATCTCACTTTGCGTTGTTTTTGTAACTTTAAATAAATTTTTTCTCTGTAATCCGCTTCTAATTCTTTTTGAAATCCCTCATCATTAAAGTCTTCAAAAAATGTAACAATAGAACGCAAAAATATTGACTCCAAAATAGCTTATACCTAATACTATTATCAATTTAATATCCTTACTTGGTATTGCATATTCTACCATAACAATTGTAAAAGCTATAAAAACTACTACCATTATACTTGTTATAAACCAACCGAAGTGCTACTTTAATTGATTGTTTTTGTAATTATTTATAATTTCTTTTTAACATTACTTAAAATTCCTCATCTTCTATTATTTTATTTTTACTAATCTCTATAATTTCTTTATATAATTTATTTGAGTTCATCAAATCCTCATGTTTTCCAACTTCAATAGTTTTATCGTTTATGAATAATACTTTATCACATCTTTTTACTACTTCTGAATCATGTGAAATTATTATTGCTCCTATTTTCATTTTTATAATAGTGTTTAATATATTTAGTTTTGTTCTTGTATCAAGTTTTGATAATGAATCATCAAAAACTATAAATTGGTTTTGTTTTATCAAAGTTCTAGCTATTGCAATTCTTTGTTTTTGCCCACCAGAAATGTTATTTCCACCTTTTCCTATTATATAATCTATGTTTTTATCAAATCCTTTTATATCTTCATATATATCTGCTAATTTACAAGCCTCTATTATCTCTTCATTTTTTATTAGACGATTAGTAATATTTATATTGTCTTTTATTGTGTCTGTAAATAAATATGTATCTTGAAGAACTACTCCTATATAATCTCTTAGCTCTTTTTACTTACATCTTTTATATTGTGCTTTCCAATATATATATTTCCTGTATAATCATAAAAGCCAATTAAAGTTTTTGAAATAACTGTTTTTCTGAACCATTATCTCCTATAATTGCTACATTTTCATTTTTATTAATTGTAAAATTCAAATTCTCTAATATAGTGTTATCATTTAGTTTTATACTTACATTTTCAAAAAACAATATCTCCATCTAATTCCACATATGGATTTTTTCTATATCTTCATCTAAATTCATTAAACTTGATAACTTTTTATATGCTACAATAAATTCATTTATTGCTTTTAGCTTGTCTACTGATTTATATACATATTCTAATATTTTTGTTGAATACTACTATCAATCCACAAATTATAGCTATAAATAATCCAACCGTACTATTTAATTGTAAAGTTTGTGCTACTGCAAATATAATAATAAAAATTGTATCAAAAAATAAATTTATTTGAGAATTAAAAATTCAGAATATGTAGTAGCATCATTATTAACTCTTTGAATTACATTTGACTTATCTATATTGCTAAATTGCATATAATTTATTTTTGGAATATGCTCTAAAACTGATTCTTTAACATTTCTATTTATTATCAAATTAAATTTTGTATTAATCTTACTCTTCAAATAATTTACAACAAAAACTAGTATATTTAGCATTATCAATATTAAAACAAGAACTATTATCTTTGATATCTTATCATTTGAATAAAATAAGTTTCTTATTAGATTTGGAATTACACTTTCATTTTCCATTATTACACCATCAAGTGCATATTGTATAAACATAGGTATGTACACCAATAATCTTGAATATACTGCACTCAATATTAATATTAAAACTATATAAAATTTTGTACCTTTTAGTGTTCTATTTAAAAAACTATTTTTCATTTTTCCTCTTTTTTCCCATTTATTCTATTTTATATTCCTAATATATCATAATAATACAAAAAAAATAAAGTAATTATAGCTCCATTTCAAATTCTTTTTCTCTATCTTCTTTTTCAATTTGTTTTTCATTTAGTAAGGTATTTGTTTCTTTTGAAAATCTCTTATCAAATTATCTTCTGCACCCATATCAAATTTCTTACAAATCAATGAATAAATTATCTATAGTTTCGTAGAACTTATCTACAATTCTATGAAGTTTATCAAAATTATTAGATATCATATAATCAAAAAGCATTTTGTAATTGTCTATAACTATCTTTAGCTTTCCAAAATTCACTACAAGCAATTTTATCAATGTCATTACCTTTTTTATCTTTTGTATGAACAACAGGTAAAAAAAATTAAGTGCATATGTGGAGTTTTCTCATCCATATGCACTTTTTTATATTCAGCTACGAAATTATATGCAGTTTCAAAATATCTTTTGTTTCTTCTTCTCCTATTCTCTCAAAAAATCCTTATCTGATGTTATTATATATTCACAAGCTATATTACTCACTGTTTTTTATTTGACCTTTTAAATTATATTTTTCTTTTATCCTTTCAAATTCCTTTTCGTAACTATATTGTGGGGATTTTATTGAATAGTTCAAATATGATTTTTCTTTATCTATATTTGCATTTGAATAATTCTTGTTTCTTCTTTCGTTGTGTCTATATATTCCTTTTAAATTTTCTATTTTGTATTTTGTATTTCTTATTATCGCATAACTCATCTCATATACCCTCCTTCTTTTAATCTAATTAGTAAACACAAAGATAAGCTAAAATCTTCCGCTTTATCTAATGTGTTGTAACACACTACAACACTTTTTTAGCCTACCGCTTCAAAAAGTGTTAGTGTGGCAGGAGTTCCTGCACCCTTTCCACTCAAAAATAAAAAGCTAATTTTTATTTTTGAGTGCTAAAACTATAAATAGTTTTTTAGGCAAATTAAAAGAGGCCTGTTCTAATTTAAGTAGAATTTACCTCTTTTAAATTTGCATATAAGCTACTCAATCGAAGTCATCGTAATTCCTGTCACTTCTATATGGAATGTTTCTTATTACTTGCAAAAGCAACCTCTTTTTTCTTCACTCAAATATAAAATCATTGCAAGTATTACTTTTTTCTTTATCTGATAAATTTTATTTAATAAAATTTCTGCTGGTATCCATAGTCCTTTTAACTTTTGCATTGCATACCCTCCTTTCGTTTTTATTCGCACCACGTTCGAT
>VOFB01000531.1_pt1 | contig 22001 bp, 18 predicted proteins | sample 5384141 | NCBI WGS metagenome assembly VOFB01 (sample SAMN12384721, study PRJNA508395) | human gut metagenome | isolation source: healthy gut A | host: Homo sapiens | reverse complement strand
TCTTCATCCCTCTCACCTTTTTAGTCGGAGTATGGGGAATGAATTACAAATGGATGCCGGAGCTTGATTGGCGATACGGATATTTATTTGCATGGATTTTAATGGGAGTTATCGGTATTGTTGTATATTTGTATTTTAGAAAAAAGAAATGGTATTAATTAAGCACACATAACTCATGAAATCAATTAAAGAGCTATATCGAATCGGTACTGGTCCTTCCAGCAGTCACACAATGGGTCCACGCAAAGCTGCAGAAATGTTCGTAGAACGTCATCCGGATGCAGCCTCTTTCAAAGTAACACTCTATGGAAGTCTCGCCGCTACCGGAAAAGGGCACATGACGGATGTAGCCATTATAGACACACTCAAAACTACCGCCCCGGTAGAAATCATCTGGCAACCGAAAGTCTTTCTTCCTTTCCACCCGAACGGAATGACATTTGCCGCTTTCGACGCCAACAACAAGATTCAGGAGAATTGGACAGTTTATAGTATCGGCGGAGGCGCACTAGCTGAAAACAACAGCAATCCGACAATTGAAAGTCCTGAAGTATATGGGATGAACAGTATGACGGAAATTCTGGAATGGTGCGAACGTACCGGAAAGAGTTACTGGGAATATGTGAAAGAGTGCGAGAATGAAGATATCTGGGATTACCTCGCTGAAGTATGGGATACAATGAAAGAAGCCATCCACCGCGGACTGGAAGCGGAAGGAGTGCTCCCCGGCCCATTGAACCTGCGACGGAAAGCTTCTACCTATTATATACGTGCTACCGGATACAAACAGTCCCTTCAATCGAGAGGACTCGTATTCTCTTATGCACTGGCGGTAAGCGAGGAGAACGCTTCGGGGGGAAAGATAGTAACTGCCCCCACCTGTGGTTCCTGCGGTGTCATGCCTGCCGTACTTTATCACCTGCAAAAGAGCCGTGATTTTAGCGATATGCGTATTTTGCGTGCATTGGCTACTGCCGGACTGATCGGAAACATCGTCAAATTCAATGCGTCTATCTCCGGCGCGGAAGTAGGTTGCCAAGGTGAAGTAGGCGTTGCCTGTGCCATGGCATCGGCAGCAGCCAACCAATTATTCGGAGGTAGTCCGGCACAAATTGAATATGCAGCAGAAATGGGATTGGAACATCACTTGGGTATGACTTGCGACCCTGTATGCGGATTGGTACAGATTCCCTGCATCGAGCGGAATGCCTACGCTGCCGCCCGCGCACTCGACGCAAATCTTTATTCCGCCTTTACGGACGGTATGCATCGTGTCTCTTTCGACAAAGTAGTACAAGTAATGAAACAAACCGGACACGACCTACCGTCACTCTATAAAGAAACAAGTGAAGGAGGATTGGCCAAAGATTACCAGCAAATGTAAACCTACAATTATAGTGACGCTATCTTATCGGAAGACCGTCACTATACTAACAAAAGAGTGACGCTATCCTGACAAGATACCGTCACTCTTTCCATTTCAGTTAAATGGATAAGAAATTATTCTGCCGGAGGCCAAATCGTATCATCCCCGTTACTGATATCCTTTTCGTGCAGCAATCCACCATCCTGCGAGAAAACCAGTGAATAGCGCCGGCTTCCCTGCTTCACCTGAATGACAGATTCCGTAGGATTCTGCGGATAAACGAGTACATAGACATCGGTCACCACCCAAGAACTGTATTTGGTATTATTGAAAGCAGTATATACAGCCGGAACTAAACTATCTATACTTTCCAGTTCATTTTCTGTCATCAGCCAATTCGCATTCCCGTCAAACCAGACTTCCAGTTCGTCATCGGCCACCCAGCAATCGGCCACATAATACACATCTTTCATTTCCCATTCTATATTCTGAGCTGCCGGATATAATTGTTTCAAGGCTTCCGTAATATTGGAAGGCGGATTGAAAGCCGGATCATCATCTTCATCGGAACAGGCGCCGAATGAAAGGGCAGCCAACATCAGAACCACCGCCCAGGCGCCAAACTTAAATCTCAACATAGTTACTTTTTTGGTTCAGGTTTATTATTATACTATCACTTATACTTAATCGTCCGCTTTAACAAACTTCCCTTTCTTGTCAAACTTGAAAGAGACGCCTGTGGACAATTCAACTTCATATCCCTTACGGTCACGCTCCACTTTCGTCACTCCTTCAGCAGCAAAATTATGTGCTTTCAGATAATCAACGGCAAAGTTCGGAACAATACTTGCAGGAATCACCTGTCCTTTTCGGGCACTTACTTCTTCCCAGTTTCCCTTGCTGTCGAATTCTATTTCCGTACCGTCTGTCAGTAACACCTCATATTTGGTAGCCTCCAGCATTTCCTTATCAATCTTGATATGAGACACTTCGGGTTTAGTAAAATGACGGTTAATAAAATTGCGTGCCGGAAGCGGCAACTGATTCATGTCTTTAGTTATCACATCTTTTGCGAATGAAAACTGCACGGCTACCAGAGCCAGTACACGAGTAGAGATAGAATTTTCTTCATAATCGTTATTCTTTTAGCGTTAATACTATACTTTATTTTATACTGCAAATAACGATACAGATTTAGGAAAGATTTGGGAATAACCGAAGAACAGTCTTTTTTTTGTGTTCTTTAACTTTCAGTCCTCGGTATACAAATAAAAACAGGACAGCAAATTTATCAACGGTACAAAAATATGAAAGGCAACCTTTTTCGGTTGCCTTTCGTTTGTCTCAAATGCTTTCACATTGGTGCTATTCTACTAAAAAGCCTGTTCACAGGCTTAATCGGGTGTTTCTTCTTCATACGCGTCTTCCAGCATATCAACTTTCTGAATACTCATCTTTCCGTCAGCGGTTATCGTTATGGAAAGCGGGACATACAAATCCGTCTGCGGATAGCAGACACTCGCTGCATATACAATGCCTTGCGGAGTTGTTTTATCATATACGATTCCTTCGAGCACGGACTTTGCCAGAAAGTCGGCATCCACTACCGAAGAAAAATCATTCTTGGTGAAGGTCTTGTTGAACACTGATTCACCACCGCGCGTCAGACGCAGCACGATTTTATTATCCATATACGTATCCCCCATTTCATTGGTAACATGAGGCAGGCTCTCGTCCGGTGTACGGGAAACGAAAGAACGATAATCCTTCCCTTTGAATTTGATGTCTATTTCACTTTTAGAAGTCTGCATCCGTTGTATTCCACGAGCGTCTACGCTATCCTGCGTTGCCAATACCGACTCCTTTTTCGAGTTTACTTTACCGCCACAAGCAGTCACAGCCACAACCAGCGGCAACAAAAGCAGATAAATAAGCTTTTTCATCCTGAAGTTTTCTGTTTATAAATAGACGACAAAGGAACAAAAAGACGGTGAGATTTACAAGAGTAACCGGCATTTTTCCTACATTTGCAATAAAGAACAAAGTTATTTGCAATAATTACTGATTTAAAAACCTGCAAACCTGACAATATGTGCCAACGAATGATAACGATTCTTTTTCTTGTCTGTGCATTCTGTATAGGCGGCAGTGCATACGGGCAGAAAGTGAATTATCAACAATTCGAGAATATCTACCTCGGTGCCGAAGCATCGGTCATCAGTTGCTTCCTGCAAGACAGCGAAGGGTTGATATGGATAGGTTCCAACAAAGGGTTATTCAGTTACGACGGATATTCCACACAGCAGCACTTCACTTATGGAGAACGCAATAACACGCGCATTTACTGCGGAATAATAGCAGACAATACTTATTTATATTTAGGGACAGATAACGGAATCCTCGTCTACAACTACCGGACGGACAAATACGAACAACCGGAAACGGATTTCCCGACAGATGTACGGACAATGGCGCTTCAAGGAGACACCTTATGGATAGGTTCGTTGAACGGTCTGTATACGTATCAACTCAACACAAAGAAACTGGCTTCACTCGACAGTAAGAGCAACGGACTTCCCCATCACACTATTTATTCTATCATCCGCACAACGGACAATCAGATATATGTAGGCACCTACAATGGTTTATGCCGATATATAGAGGAAAGCGGAAAGTTTGAAAATATCCCGTTGCCCGTCAACCGGAGCGTGAGCAATCTCTTTGTCAACTCTTTGTTGGAAGATACGTCCCGCCAATGTATCTGGATCGGAATGGAAGGATCTCTTTTCCAATATACTCAGGCCACGGGACTAATGAAACCGATAGATGCCTTCCACAACAATTCCATTAAATCACTGGCTTTGGACGGGAATGGAAATTTATTAGCGGGTACCGATAACGGACTTTATGTTTACCAGAACGATAATGGGACACTGCAACACATCGTACACGACTCCCGCAATATCCAGTCGCTAACCAACAATATTATCTGGAATATATTTGCCGATCAGGAACAGAACATCTGGCTGGGAACGGATTACGGCATCTCCCTTTCACGCTACAACAGTGCATTGCAATTCATTCCTATCTCGCAAATCACGGGTACAGGAGACGGAAACCAGTTTTATTCCCTGTTCCGGGATTCCAAAGGGTTCTACTGGTTCGGAGGAACTAACGGAGTCATCCGTTTTACCAACCCCACCGGTAACAAGCACGACGCTGTCTGGTACAGAATGGGAGATAAGCACCATCCGTTGTCCCACAACCGTATCCGACACATCTACGAAGACAGAGAACAACAACTCTGGATAGCCACGGACGGCAGTATTAACCGTTACGACTACAAGACTCACCAATTTGTACACTACAACATCGTAGACAGCACAGGAACAAACAACACCAACTGGGCTTATTACCTGTTTGAAGACACCGACGGAAAACTCTGGATAGCAACCTGCCTCGGAGGTATTTTTGTAGTAGACAAACAAAAACTGGTACAATCTTCCGGCGGAACCTACATAGCCGAGCAGAACTATTCCACTCGCAACGGCCTGTCAGGAATGTTCATCAACCAAATTGTTCCCGATGCGGAAGGTAATGTATGGGTATTGCTCTACAACAGCAAAGGAATAGACAAAATCAATCCGCGCACGCAGCAAGTAACCAAATTGTTTGCCGAAGAGTTGAGCGGTGAAAAGAGCCCGAATTATCTCCTACGAGATGAGGACGGTATGCTCTGGGTAGGATTTCACGGTGGGGTCATGCGCATCAATCCCCAAGATTCCGGTCAGCAAAGTATTACCTTCGGCAGCTTCAGTAACAATGAAATTCTGTCTATGACTTCCGTAAAAGAGCATATCTGGATTTCTACAACCAACGGGCTTTGGATTGTCGACCGGAAAACAATGGATGCACGCCAACAGAACATGACAGACAAGCGTTTCACAAGTCTTTTCTTTGACCCGAAAGACGAAAACATCTATTTGGGAGGTGCGGACGGATTCGGTATTTCCCGGCCGGACATACAGGCTATGAATCAACCGGAACGCCCGATCCTGCTGACTGCTTTATATATCAACAACCAGTTGATGTCTCCGCACACCGGAGAAAGCATACCTAATATCCGTTATACGAACTCTATCGAACTGGCATATAACCAGAATAATCTGGCTTTCGAACTTTCCGACCTCCCCTATTCGCTAGAGGAAAAGCATGAATTTGTCTATCAGCTGGAGGGAATGGACAAAGAATGGAATTTCCTGAAATCGAATACAAACCGCATTACATACAGCAACCTCAACTACGGAGATTATCAATTAATTATCAGTAAGGTAGAAAAGAGTGGCCACCCGTCCGAACATCCTTATATTTTGAATATCAAGATCCTGCCTCCGTGGTATTATACGGTTTGGGCAAAGGTGATTTATGTTCTTTTGTTCCTCAGCCTCATCATCTGGACAATCAATTTCTTCCGCGTCAAGAACCGGTTGAAAATGGAACGTATGGAGAAAGAGAAGATTCTGGAACAGTCACGCCAGAAAATGGCTTTCTTCAGCAACCTATCCAATGAGCTAAAGACACCGCTTAGCCGGATTATTGCACCCGTGAGCCAGCTGCTCCCTGCGACGGAGGAAGCGCACGAGAAACAGACATTGGAAGAAGTGCAACGCAATGCGATGAAGATTAATTCGCTGATTCATCAGGTGCTCAACTTCAACCGTATAGAAGATAACGAAGATTCACTACTAATACTGTCGCGTATCGAACTTGTGTCATTCAGCCACAGTCTGTTCTCCGTCTACGAAGAAGACAAGCGGCTGACTTTCCTTTTCGAGACAAACAAAGCGAAGATTTATGCCGATATGGACGCTATCAAACTGGGAGTGATACTAGACAGTCTGCTTTCAAATGCAGTGAAATTCACTCCGGACGGCGGCAGTATCCGGTTGTCTCTTTTCTATCGCGAAGAAACCGGCTTAGTGGATATCTGTGTATCGGACACAGGATCGGGAATCCCGCCGCGGGACATTCCTTACATCTTCCAACGTTTTTTCCAATCCCCCCACTCCGGTAATAAGGAAGGTACGGGTATCGGGCTTTATCTGGTAAAAACTTACACAGAACTGCACGGCGGACACATCACCGGCGTCACCTCCGAAGAAGGAAAAGGGACTTCCGTCGGATTGAATATTCCCGTCATAGCAGTGGAGGAAGAGGAAATCCCCGCGACACAGGAGAAGAAGCGACTGGAATCGTTGCCCGTACTCAAACCGATTGAAGCGGAATCGCAGGACGAGAAATTCCTGTCGAATATAATTCGCCTGATTGAAGACCATCTTTCGGAGTCGGAACTGAATGTGAATGCTCTTTGTGAATTATCCGGTATCAGTAACAAACAGATTTACCGGAAAATTAAGCAATTGACCGGAATGTCTCCCGTAGAATACATCAAGTCAATCCGGATGAAAAAGGCTGCCATGTTATTGCAGCAAAAGAAGTTCACCGTTGCCGAAGTAATGTATATGGTGGGCTTCTCCAACCATTCTTATTTTTCCAAATGTTTTCAGGCTGAGTTCGGAAAAACGCCGAAGCAATATATGCAGCCTGCTGTTGACGAAGAAAATCACAATAAATAAAGCACTTGCGGGTGAGGATGAGGCATTAATTGCTGTGTTTTTACCTTTCATCATGTAGCGCTTTGTCCATTGCAACCTATTATCTTTCTTCCGGTCTATCGTTAGATAAATCCTGTTGCATTAGAAGTTAACTTTTTCCGGTCTAACGGTTAAGTTGTTTTTGATAGTATATAAACTATAAACGCAAGTTCTAATTATATAAACGCAAGCTTCATTTTTATAAATGCAAATTGTATTTATAAAAATGAAGCTTGCGTTTATAGTTTACAGCAGACGGAAAGAAAATTTGCCGTTAGACCGGAGAAAATTTGTAAAGGAGGGAAAGAAATTTATCTATAAGTAGATTGCATGGAAGAACGGTAACAACCAGTTCATATTCTACGGTTATTCTGTGCAAGAGGTGAAATAGACGAACCTCATAAAAGCACATATTGGAACTAATTATGGCCTAATCGCGGCTGAAAAGCACCTTTCGTCCTATTTTTATCCTTATATGTCCAATCTGTGCTTTCATCAAATCAGCACCTATCTTATCTTTGCCGGTATAAATAACCCGCCAAATTTGATAGCATGAAAAGACAGTTTATTCTTACCTTTATTTGTCTGTTGTTTACCTTCACCGGTATACAGGGGAAAGTAACTACACCTATAATATATATAGATGGAAACGGAGTGATGCGCTGGAGCGACACCCACGAAGAGGCCTCTTTCTTCGGAGTAAACTACACCCTGCCTTTTGCCCATGCCTACCGCGCACTCGGCTATTTGGGACTCGACCGCAAAGCTGCCATAGATAAAGATGTATATCATCTCTCCCGCTTGGGACTGAATGCTTACCGTATTCATCTATGGGACGTGGAGTTGACAGACGGGCAAGGTAATCTCCTTGAAAACGAGCATATTGACCTCATGGATTATCTAATTGCCAAACTTAAGGAGCGCAATATCCATATTGTCATCACCGCACAGACTAACTTCGGAAACGGATACCCCGAACGGAATATACAAACCGGCGGTTTCTCTTATAAATATGATAAATGCGATATGCATTCTAATCCGGAAGCGATTGCCGCACAGGAAACTTATCTCCGCGACTTGGTGAAACATACTAATCCTTATACAGGACTAGCTTATAAAGACGATCCTTCTATCGTAGGTTTTGAGATCAATAACGAACCCTGCCATTCCGGTACGAAAGAAGAAGTAAAAGCCTACATCAACCGTATGCTGAAATCAATGAGCAAGGCGGGAAACCGTAAACCAGTATTTTATAATGTAAGTCACAACGGATATGTGGCAGAAGCCTATTATGAAACGACTGTTCAGGGAACTACCTATCAATGGTATCCTATCGGGCTCGTATCCGGACAAACACAACAAGGGAATTTCCTTCCTTACGTAGACCGTTATGACATTCCTTTCGCCGGAAAAGTGAAAGAATTCAATAAGAAAGCACGGATGATTTATGAATTCGATCCGGCGGATATTATGTACTCTTATATGTATCCGGCCATGGTAAGGACTTTCCGCACGGCCGGTTTCCAATGGATTACGCAGTTTGCTTATGACCCGATAGACCTTGCGTTCGCCAATACGGAGTATCAGACTCATTTTCTGAATCTTGCCTATACTCCGAATAAGGCTATCAGCATGAAAATTGCCGCCGAAGCTGCACGGAGTTTGAAAAGAGGAGAATCGTATGGGAGTTATCCTCAGGATACCATATTCGGTAATGGCTTTCGCGTCAGCTATGCGGAAGATTTAAGCGAGTTGAATAATGGAGAGAAGTTTTATTACTCCAATCAGACAAATACACCACCCAAAGATGCATCAAAGCTGGTTTCAATCGCCGGATGCGGAAGCTCGCCGATAGTGGACTATGAAGGTACGGGAGCTTATTTCATTGATTGCCTTGAATCAGGAATATGGCGACTCGAAGTAATGCCGGATGCGGTAGTAGTCAATGACCCTTTTGCCAAGCCGTCACTCAAAAAAGAAGTAGTCAGCATTATCTACGGTACTTGGGATATGGCATTACGAATTCCGGATTTGGGCAAAGCGTTTACTCTCACAGCTCTCGACAAGAAGAACGACCGGAAAGAAGAAACAGTGACGAATGGAGTGATTTGCGACCTTCGTCCGGGGGTTTACCTGTTGAAACGAAACGGTTGTACCCCGCAACAGAACTGGAAAGCTGATTCACGTTGGAATTCGATTCGTATCGGAGAGTTTGTAGCTCCCACTCCCCGTACTATGGATTATAAGGTCACTCATACTCCGGCAAGCATTGCCGAAGCAGGCAAAGCATTGATTATTAATGCGCAAGTAGCAGGAAGCGTTTTTCCGGATTCTGTCATTATATACACGGATAAGGTGTCTTTTTGGAACGAGCATAACCCGTATATAAAGATGAAACGTACAAGCGGCTATACATATCAGGCTATCCTGCCCGCTGCAGATATAAAGGAAGATTGTTTCAAGTATAACATCATCGTCTGCCGGGGCGACAGCACCCATACTTATCCCGCCGGAAATTCCGTCACCGGAAGTTCCTCGGGAATCCAAGGAAGTCCATTGGACTGGAACTATACTTCCGATTTCTACTGGACTACACGTGTTGTCGCTTCTGGTAGTGCGATACAACTACTGAAAGTAACGGATACAGATAGCCGGATAGAAGCATATACACTTCCTGAATGGAACGACCTGCAACGTACCTTACTTGATTCTTCTCCGATTGAGAAGCCGTTGCTCCGGTTCTGTTTCACACCGAAAGGAAAAAATCCGCAACACTTCCTCCGCGCATTCGTAAAAGATGAAATCGAAGGAAGAAAAGATAAAGTGAAAAGTTGCACTACGCTCTGTATTCGTGTAAATAGAAACAAACCTCTTCCGCAAGGACTCAGCGCAGGTTTTGTCACTTCGGACGGATATACCTACAAAAGTCTCTGCCCTGCTCCGTCAGCAGAAGGCATTGTACGGATTCCTCTGAAAGAACTGCGTCTAACGGATACCGCATTGTTGCCCATAGCTTATCCGACATTCCTGAAACAGTATTTCCACCCGGAGACGGTAATTCCTTTCCGACCGGAGAAGATAGAGAAACTGGAACTGTCAATGCCTGGAACCGGCAAACCAACCGTAGAGATTGAACTTGGAGACGTGTGGCTGGAATAGCCGGATATGTTCACCCAGCGTCCCAAACAATAATAATACAATAAATCTATTATCAATAACACATTAATTATGAACAGGAATATCTTAAATCTACGCCAACTGACTGTACTCCTTATATTGTGTACAGCCTTTTTAGGAGGTATCATTCCTGCCTTTGCCCAACAGGGCGGCAAGAAAATCACCGGACAAGTGATTGATGAGAACAAAGAACCGATGATCGGAGTAAGTATCCTCATCGTGGGCACTTCTACCGGTACGGTTACCGACTTTGACGGTAACTACACATTGAACGTACCGCAGGGCAACAAAGAGTTGCAATTCTCTTATGTGGGATATGAGACTAAAATAGTTGCCCTTCCTACAAGCGGCTCTGTACTGAACGTACAGATGAAAAGTGATTCACAGGTATTGAGTGATGTAGTTGTTATCGGATATGGAACGCAACGAAAAAGCGACCTGACCGGTTCGGTAACAAACGTCAGCAGCAAAGACTTCAATATGGGACTGGTCAGCTCTCCCGAGCAACTGATTAACGGAAAAATCTCCGGCGTGCAGATTATGTCCAATAGTGGTTCGCCTACGGCGGGAAGTACCATCCGTGTGCGACATTGAAAGTATGACCATCTTAAAAGATGCTTCTTCTACTGCCATTTACGGTTCACGTGCTTCGAACGGTGTTATCATTATCACTACCAAGAAAGGCAGCAATGACCGTATGAAAGTAAGTCTCAGTACTACCAACTCCATACAAACTCGTACGAAACTTGCCGATATGCTTTCGCATGACGAGTTCGTAGATGTGATCAACAGTCGTGGTACAGATGCACAGCGTGCTTTGCTGGGTACTTCCAATACCGACTGGAACGATCAGATTTACCAGAATGCTTTCGGAACGGATAATAACGTCAGCATTGCCGGACGTTTGGCAAAGAATTTTCCGATACGAGTTTCCATCGGCTACTATAACCAGAGCGGTTTATTGAAAACCGACAAGGCGGAACGTCTCACGGGTAGTGTTTCTCTGTCTCCCAGCTTCCTTTGACGACCACTTGAAAGTAAATGTTAATGTAAAAGGCTCTGTCAATAACAACCGTTTTGCCGAAACCGGTGCTATTTGGGCTGCTGCTACCTATAATCCCACTTTACCTGTTTATTCCGGTAGCCATGCTTTTGGCGGATATCTGGAAGCACTCGACAATGTGGGTGAGCCGGTAAATGCTGCTGTTCTCAATCCTTTGGGCTATATCAAGCAAAATAAATCAACTAGTAAAGTTACCCGCTTTGTGGGCAATGCGGATGTGGATTATCGGGTACATTTCCTGCCTGATCTGAAATTTCATGCTACATTGGGTTACGATTATGCAGAAGGTAAGGGAAAGGTTTACGTTCCTGCTGAGGCTATGCAGTACTACACTACCGGTGGTCGTGATTACAGTTATGGACCGCAAAAGAACACCAACCGCTTGCTGACTACTTATCTTAACTATAATAAGTACCTTGACTCGTGGAAAAGCAATATCGATGCCACTGTCGGTTATGATTATCAGTTCTGGAAAAGTACTTCCCCGTTGTATAGTGAACTAAACACTCTGGGAGCTGTACAAAGTACTTCCGCAGCTACCGACCAGCGGCATGCACTTATTTCTTATTATGCCCGTTTGAACTACACCTTCGATTCCCGTTATATGCTTACAGCTACTGTTCGCCGTGACGGAACCTCACGTTTCAACAAAGATAACCGCTGGGGTACTTTCCCTTCCGTTGCTCTGGCGTGGAGAGTGAGCGAAGAAGCTTTTCTGAAAGATAACACTGTGCTGAGTAATTTGAAACTTCGTGCCAGCTATGGTGTCACCGGACAACAGGATGGCATCGGCAACTATAATTATCTGCCTGTCTATACTTACAGTCAAACTGGTGCGGAAGTACAGTTTGGTAATCAGTTTATCAATACTTATCGTCCCGAAGCCTATGTTTCCGATTTGAAGTGGGAAACCACTACTTCCTGGAATGCCGGTTTCGATTTTGGTTTCCTGAAAGACCGTATCAGTGGTAGTTTTGATTTCTACACGCGTAAGACTGAAGATCTGCTTGCTACCGTAGCTGCCCCTGCCGGAAGTACTTTCGATAAGACTATATTGACCAATGTGGGAAATGTGGATAGTAAAGGTATTGAAGTTACCTTGAATGCCACTCCAATACAAACTAAGGATTGGAACTGGGATGTCAGCTTCAATATGACCTGGCAGAAGATGAAAGTAAAGAACCTCTCACTTGTAGAAAGCAGTGCCGTTACCAACACAGCGGTAGGTCCGTGGATTGACGGCTATCAGTTCCAGGTCTTGAGTGAAGGTTATGAACCCTATATGTTCTATGTATATCATCAACTTTATGATGAGAAAACCGGTAAACCCATTGAAGGTGCCTATGCCGATCTGAATGATGACGGTGTGATAGACAGTAATGATCTCTATCGCTACAAGTCTCCGGCTCCCGATTTTATCTATGGTTTCAGTACCTCGCTTCGTTATAAGAAGTGGACACTGAGCACCAGTCTTCGTGCCAATGTAGGAAACTATGTGTATAATGGTATGGCTATGAATACAGGGGCATGGAGTACTGTCAGCTATAATACATATCAGTTGAATAATCTTAATAGCAGTTACCTGAAGACTGGTTTTCAGAATCGCCAGTATCTGTCAGATTACTACATTGAGAATGCTTCTTTCCTGAAAATGGATAATCTGTCACTGGCTTACAACTTCGGTCGTATTTGCAAGTGGTTCAGTATGAATGCCAGTGTAATGGTGCAAAACGTATTCTGCATTACCAAGTACAGAGGTGTTGACCCGGAAGTGCCTAACGGTATGGATGTATCTTTCTATCCGCGTCCGCGCACTTATTCACTGAGTCTGGGATTTGAATTCTAAGTCATCATTAAAGCTGAAAAAACAATGAAAAAGATATTTTATATCCGTATGTTCATAAGTACCTTCATTTTTTTTCCTGTATGGGCGATTTGGATCAATTTCCACACGAAGAAAAACATCTTCTACCGATGTATATGCAGAAGCCGCCAACTACAAAGCCGTATTAGGGAAACTATACGTTTCTATTGTAACTGCCGGTCAGGAAAAGGGCGGTGGCCTGATCTCAGCAGTAATAACGGTCAGGATTATATGCGTTGCTATCTTCAACCTACAGGAGTGTGGCACAGACGAAGTAGCTTCTACCTGGCTGTCGGGTGACAACGTGACGGGACTTACGTACTTGAGCTGGGATGCCAACGATACCTGGGTATCGGATATGTATTACCGTATCTATTATAACTATCGCTTTGTGTAACGAATTCCTGCGCAATGCGGGTGATGATCAGATTGCCAAGTTCACTGAAAGCGAACAGGCAGACATCCGCCATTACCGTGCTGAGGCTCGCTTTATCCGTGCTTTGGCCTATTATCATGCACTCGATCTTTTCCGCAATATCCCGTTCGTAACAGAAAACGATCCGGTGGGTAGCTTCCTTCCGCCTCGTTACACCGGAACACAAGTGTTTGAATACATCGAGTCCGAACTGAAAGATATCGATACTGATTTGTTGGACCGCAATGCTTGCGAGTATGGTCGCGCCTGTAAACAAGCTGCCTACACTTTGCTTGCTAAACTTTATCTGAATGCGAAAATATATACGGGTAATGAACATTGGACGGATTGCATCACCTATTGTAAAGAGGTAATTAAGCGGGTTATACTCTTGAAGATGATTATGCGAAGCTTTTCAATGCTGATAATGACAAACGTACCAATGAAATCATTTTCTCATTGCCGGTAGATGCTGCACGTACAGTTTCCTGGGGAAGTACTACCTATATTATCTGCGGTGCCGTAAGCAATGCTTCCGATTATCAGAAACCGGAGAAATACGGTGTGACCAGTGCATGGGGAATGTTCCGCATTCGTGGCGAAGTTCCTGCGTTGTTTCAGGAGGGTGATGGCCGTGCCATGTTCTTTACCGAAGGGCAGACTCAGACAGTAGATGTGATAGACAACCAGAGTAATGGTTATTTTGTGGAGAAGTGGACGAACCTGACTGATGCCGGAGAAGCTGCTTCGAATACAGTAGACGGTGGAGTGAATACAGATTTTCCGTTGTTCCGTTTGGCCGATGTATATCTTATGCTGGCTGAGGCCGTGGTACGCGGTGGTTCCGGTAGTGACGTTACTACTGCACTGGGCTACGTGAACGAATTGCGTGAGCGTGCATTCGGTAGTGATGCAGGTGCTGTCACCAGCGGCGAACTGACTCCGGACTTTATCCTTGATGAACGCGCCCGTGAACTTTATTGGGAATGTACACGTCGTACGGACCTGATTCGCTATGATAAATTTACTACTTCCAGTTATCTGTGGCAGTGGAAAGGTGGAGTGAAAGACGGTCGTGCAGTTAATAGTAAGTATAATATCTATCCTATTCCGACTACAGACCTTACGGCAAATCCTAATTTATACAATGAAAACTATTAATCACGCTTATTCGATACAACAATATGAAAAAAATAAATACCCTGTTGGCTTTACTCTCCGCACTCCTTTTATTAGGAGCGTGTGAGAAAGACGGAGAGAAATTCTATCTCTCCAGCCCGGTGGAGAGTGACTTAATCGCTTCTACCAATGCCGTTGTACTGACGGAAGCTACTGCCAAGCTTTACGCATTATCCCTTGCCTGGAGCGACCAGACATTGCAAATCAGCGACCCGAAGATATCAAGCGACCAACGGCATTCAAACTACCGTACAAGTATCCCGGTCTGAAGATTTTTCAGGCAGCATTATCGAATCTACGGAAAACGGAGTATCCAAAAGTTATACAGTCGCCGCTCTGAACATCATTGCTTACAAACTAAATGCACCGGCTGAAGAAGCCGCTCCTCTTTATTTCCGACTGGCAGGAAGCAATGGCAGCAACATCGCTCCTGTATATAGCAATACAGTGGCAGTCACAGTGACTCCTTATCCTATTGATATGCATTACGCCAGCATTATCAACAAGGGTAGCGGTCAAGATTCCGGTCAGGATTTCTATTCGGCAAATGCTGACGGACAATATAGCGGATTCTTCGGGGCAGCGGCTTGGGAAGGCATTTACGTACAGGAAGCAGACGGAACAACCTGGCATACAGCCCAATCCGGTGGAGTAGGAACTCCATTCTTGTTGACAACAGACGCAGCGGAAGGAACATGGGATATGTGGTTCCCCGGTCAGTCGGGATGTTATTTCGTGAATGTAAATACCGCTCAGAAACAATGGAACGCCTTACTGATACCCGAACTGAATGTAAGCGGCATAGAAGGTATCAATATGCAATACAACCGTACAGATAACCAATGGAAAGGTGTATTTACGGGTACGGAAGGTACGAATATCAACATTCAACTTCAAGGAACAGGTAAGTTTTACAACAATACCAGTGTCAGCGGTTCCGATAATGCCATTGACGATACAAAAGCCAAAGATACCCCATTTGCTTTCGGTGGAACTGCCGGACAACTGACATTCAGTACAGGTGAGACTGCAATAGCCGGAAATATAACGGTAAGTGTTCCGGCTACGGGAGAATGTACGCTGGTTATTGACCTTAATAATCCCGAACAATGGACTGTTAGCGTTACGGAAGGTGGAAGTAGTGAACCTACTTATCCTTCTTATCTGGAAATGCAGGGTGTAGGAAACATGGATGGAAAGGGTTGGTTAGCTACATTAAACCCTGTTTACGACAATAGCGGCGAACATCACGGAAGTTATCAAGGTGTTTACCAAATGACTAATGGTTGGGATAATTTTAAGATTGTAGACCAAACAGCCGGTATCTGGTATGGATGCGACTCCAACGATGAATACAAACTGGCGGACGGCGGACAGAATATCTGGTTCCACCAGGAAGAATGTCGTACTTTCATTGTCACAGCCAGTCTGGCCGACATGACTTGGGGAACAACAGAAATAACCCAAATCAATGTCTGTGGTGAGTTTAACAATTGGGATTTAAACAAAGATTTGATGACATACGATGAAACAAACAAGGTTTGGAAAGCCACCGTTGTCATTGATAATCTGGGCAATAACTACGGTTTCTACTTCCTGCTTAATAAATGCAGAAAACGGTTTGGTATGGAACTGGGCATTAAAGGGAAATAAAGAGAAACTATATTGCAAACCGACAGTAATGGAAGCGGAAGTATTGTTCCTGCTGAAACCGGTAGCTTATGCAATTACCCTTGACATTGCTTCCCTAACATTTACTATGGATAAACAATAATCAACAGAACATTATGAAACGATTTAAACAGATTCTATTCATAGCTTCCGCCCTACTTGGCGGAAGCCTTTTCACCGCTTGCAGCGATGACAATGACACACCGGTCTTCCCGGAAAAGGAAGAAGTAACTTATGATATGTCAGGCTTCGCCAGGGGAGCTGATGTCAGCTGGCTGTCGGAAATGGAAAGCTCCGGATATAAATTCTATACCTCCGATGGAAAAGAACAGGAATGTATGTCCCTATTGCGTGATTTAGGTATGAATGCCATTCGCCTGCGTGTATGGGTAAATCCGGAGAATGACACTGATGATGTGAGAGGTTGGTGTAACAAAGGAGATGTATTGCTCAAAGCATGGAGAGCACACAATTTGGGCTATCGCCTGATGATCGACTTCCATTACAGCGACCGATGGGCCGATCCTTCACAGCAAGCTAAACCCCAAGCATGGGCAGATTACTCCGTAGAGCAATTGAAGCAAGCTATCGCCGACCATACGAAAGATGTACTCAGTGCATTGAAAGAGAAAGGTATTGATGTGGAATGGGTACAAGTGGGTAATGAAACTCATCAGGGCATGCTATTCCCTACCGGACAAACTACAAGTGAAGAAGGAAGGGTTAATTTCGCATCATTTGTCACAGCGGGTTACGATGCTGTAAAAGAAGTCTATCCGGAAGCCAAAGTTATTGTTCATCTTGACCAAGGAAATAATGCCAGCCTGTACAATAGGATCTTCGGCTACTTACACGAAAACAATGCCAAATGGGACATCATCGGTATGTCACTTTATCCGGACATATCAACCGAAGACGCACACACACCGGACGACTGGGAAGCGATGAATAATGATTGTATCGCCAATATGAAAGCGTTAATAGCCAAATACAATACTCCGGTAATGATGTGTGAAATCGGTATTAGTTGGGATTACGAAGAAGCGGAAGCCTTCTATACAGACTTCGTTACCAAAGCCAAACAAGTAGACCAATGTCTGGGAGTATTTACCTGGGAACCTCAATGTTACGGTAACTGGAAAGGTTATAGTAAAGGGATGTTCGATGACAGTGGCAAACCCACCAATTCATTTAATGCTTTTAAGAGATAAATGAACATGAAACACCAAAAACAGTTAGCAACTGCACTTTTGTTGGCAGCTGCTTGCAGCCTGCAAGCACAGCGTAGCGAGACATTGCTCGAGAAAAACTGGAAATTCAGTAAAGGAGATTTTAAAGAGGCTAGCCAGCCGGAGTTTAATGACACTAAATGGGAATCAGTCGTCCTTCCACATGACTGGGCGATTTTCGGTCCATTCGATATGAATAATGACCTGCAGAATGTAGCCATCACACAAAATTTCGAGGAAAAGGCTTCCTTGAAAACAGGACGCACAGGGGGGCTTCCTTATGTAGGTTCCGGCTGGTATCGAACCAGTTTTGATACTCCTGCCGATAAGGAGGTGACGCTGCTCTTTGATGGCGCCATGAGCGAGGCACGTGTATATGTCAATGGAAAAGAAGCATGCTTCTGGCCATTTGGCTATAATTCTTTCCATTGTGATGTCACCGGACTTTTGAATAAAGACGGTAAAAACAATACGCTTGCCGTGCGTTTGGAAAATCAACCACAATCCTCGCCGTTGGTATCCTGGCGCAGGACTTTATCGCAATGTGCGTGTGGTGAGTACCGATAAAGTGCACGTTCCTGTATGGGGTACTCAACTGACAACTCCTCATGTCAGCAAGGACTTTGCAGCCGTACGCCTTCAAACGAAGATAGACAATGCCGGTGAAAAAACACAAATCCGCATAGAGACGGAAATTCTTTCCCCAGACGGGAAAGGTGGTTACCCGAAAGAAAATACCGGCCGTATCAATCATGGTCAGCCTTTTGAACAGAACTTCCTGGTGAATGCTCCTTGCTTGTGGTCGCCGGAGAACACCTTATTTATATAAAGCTGTTTCTAAAATCTATGCCGATGGCAAGCAAACGGATGAATACACTACTCGTTTCGGCATCCGCAGCATAGAAATCATTGCCGACAAAGGATTTTTCCTGAACGGTAAGCATCGCAAGTTCCAGGGGGTGTGCAATCACCACGATCTTGGTCCGTTAGGCGCTGCCATCAATGTTGCTGCATTGCGCCGTCAACTTACGATGCTGAAAGATATGGGTTGTGATGCCATCCGCACCGCTCACAATATGCCGGCACCGGAGTTAGTGCAACTTTGTGATGAAATGGGATTTTATGATGATGCTGGAACCTTTCGACGAATGGGACATTGCCAAATGTGACAACGGTTATCACCGTTATTTCAACGAGTGGGCAGAACGTGATATGATAAATATGCTGCATCAATTCCGCAACAATCCTTGTGTCGTGATGTGGAGTATCGGTAATGAAGTACCTACCCAATGTAGTCCTGTAGGCTATAAAGTGGCCAAATTCTTGCAGGATATCTGTCATCGCGAAGACCCTACCCGTCCCGTCACCTGCGGAATGGATCAAGTTACTTGCGTACTTGCGAATGGATTTTGCCGCCATGATTGACATTCCGGGACTTAATTACCGTACCCAGCGCTATAAAGAATCTTACGACCAGCTCCCGCAGAACCTGATTCTGGGTAGCGAGACTGCTTCCACTGTCAGTTCACGCGGAGGTCTACAAATTTCCGGTAGAGGGATAAGAAAAGTGCCAAATATGAAGACCATCAATGTTCATCTTATGATGTGGAAGCCTGTTCGTGGTCGAATATCCCGGATGAAGATTTCGCCTTAGCCGATGATAACCATTGGACAATCGGACAATTTGTATGGACAGGATTTGACTATCTGGGTGAACCATCACCTTATGATACGGATGCATGGCCGAATCACAGTTCCATGTTTGGTATTATCGACCTTGCCAGTCTGCCTAAGGACCGCTATTACTTGTATCGTAGTGTATGGAACAAGGATGCGGAAACCTACATATCCTGCCTCATTGGACATGGCCGGGACGTGAAGGTGAAGTGACTCCTGTATTTGTATATACCAACTATCCTACAGCCGAACTGTTTATCAACGGTAAAAGTTATGGTAAACAAAGCACCGGGAGAAGTAAAAGTAGTAGCCTATAACAAAGATGGAAAAGCAGTAGCGGAAAAAGTGGTTCGCACTGCCGGAAAACCTCATCACATCGAATTGGTCAGCAACCGTAACGAATTGACTGCAGACGGAAAAGACTTAGCGTATGTGACTGTGAAAGTCGTAGACAAAGATGGTAACCTCTGTCCTACCGATAGCCGCCTGATTCACTTCTCCGTAAAAGGAGCCGGTAAGTTCCGGGCTGTTGCTAACGGCGACCCTACCAATCTGGAACAATTCCACCTTCCGAAGATGCACGCTTTCCATGGAATGTTGACAGCGATTGTACAGGCAGGAGAGATTGCCGGAGATCTTGTACTGACTGCCAAGGCAAGTGGAGTGAAAACCGGAACAGTCCATCTTCAGGCAAAATAAAAGGGTAGAATTATAAGAAATAGAGAAATCCATCCTACCCTATACTATTATTTAGGCACAGATTACCCTGTTGCTTTATGCAATCATAGTTCTAAAACCGTGTAATCTGTGCCTAAAATATTAAAGTCGATTATTTACAGATAAATGTCACTAGCAATCCCTTATGGTCTGTCGGCCACACATCAAGCGGTACTATGAATTCATCTTTTGATGTTTCCTTTACACGTTGAGAGCGGACAATAGATTCTTTCGGACCAAACAAAACGGCTTTCTTTGCTTTCAATCCTTTTCCTTTATAGAAGATAAAATCAATACGATCCCGTTCGTCCGCTTTAGGAGCCCATGTTATCTTTTCCGGAGTTTTTGCCAGGTTATCCGAAGGATAGGTAAATCCCGGATGCGTCAGAGGATTGGGATAAATCTTACGGTAGCTGTCAATAAAGCCAGCTTCTTCCAACAAAGTGGTAACTGTCCAGGGTACAACAAAGCCGTTGTGGTCGTACAAGTTCTTATTTTTCTCAATCCAATCGCGATGGGAAGGTTCGTTGAAGTCCCCTCCCACGATCACCCGATAGCCGTTTGCAAGGTCTTTCTCAGCCTGGGCGATAAACATACGAATCGCATCATCCCGCTGAGAGGCTACATTGACTTTCATAATTTCATCTACTGACGCCGGCAGTGGAATTTCTTTCCAGGTAGAGCCGTCATAGCCACGGGCGTTATAATATGCACAGTCCAGATAATCCAGGTGGGCAGTATAAACCGCTACCTTCTTTCCGTTCACGGAACTTGTTAGACGATAAATACTTCCATGGTCATTCTTTTCCGGAAAAACCGTCAAAGAGTCCGTGATAGGATGCTTGCTTAGTAAACCGGTATCATAAGTATAAAAAGAATAATACTTCAGCCCCTTTTCCTGAAGTGAAGCGCACACACGTGCCGTGAAATTCGTTTTATTGTAATTCCTCACCTCACTGAAAGTCACAAAGTCAGGCTTCAGACGGACTATCTCATTGATAATAGCATCATATCCGCCTGGTATCATGGTACCTTCCTGCCATACATTCCATTGCAACACTGTAAATTCATTACTACTTCATCTTATTTAATTGATTATAATCTGACCACTCGGATACTGATACTTCGTATGCTTCTTCTGCTTGATGATGCCAAGCATCAGCGTAATTAGTCCCACACGCCCCACAAACATCAGCAGTGCCACCAGCAGCTTGCTGTCGTCTCCCAACCGTGGGGTAAGGTTCAAACTGGACCCCACCGTGCTCAATGCCGACACACACTCGAAGGTAATGGCCAAAAGCGACGTACCCGGCTCCAGCATACTGATGATGAAAACAAACAGCAACAAGACGCCGAACGACATCACCACCGTGGCATTGGAACGACGGATGGAATCATGTGACAGCTCACGGCCAAACACCTCTACCCGTTCCGTGCCGCGCAACACAGCCACCAGATTCAGCACCACTACCGCAAAGGCATTTACCTTGATACCGCCTGCCGTAGACTGTGAACCGCCTCCCACCCACATCAGAAACAGATATATAAGCAATGTCTGTACCCCCAAGCCTGCCAAGTCCACACTGGTAAAGCCTGCCGTACGGGGACACGTGGCATTGAAAAACGCCTGCGTCCACTTGTCGGCCACCGACATGCCGGCGAAGGCGGCATTCCACTCAAAGACAGCAATGCCCACCGTGCCCAGTACCAGCAGCAGGAAGGTGACTATCAGTACAATCTTTGTATTCAGGTTGTACAGATGGTAAAAACGCTTGCCGTCCCAATGCCACGTACGCAGAAAGTGCCACAGACGACGCAGATGGTAAAGAATAATATCCTTGAAATTCACCAGTATGGGGAAACCGATACCTCCCCAGAATAATCAGCAGAGATATATAGATGAAGAACGGGTTGTGCCCCGTCATCACCAACGGATTACCCAGATTTCCGGGCAACGTGGAGAATCCCGCATTGCAGAAAGCGGAAATG
>VOFB01000515.1_pt1 | contig 22001 bp, 37 predicted proteins | sample 5384141 | NCBI WGS metagenome assembly VOFB01 (sample SAMN12384721, study PRJNA508395) | human gut metagenome | isolation source: healthy gut A | host: Homo sapiens | reverse complement strand
AGTATCAACCATCTTATGCAGTCCGGACATCAATGTCGGATTATAGAGAGCAGGATTGGATGACGAATATTCCTCTTTATGCAATTAAGTGGATAGAAAATTATGTCAACCAATAAAACGCATAGAAATATATTAGATCAGGACACATATCCTCTAATGCATATAACATTGTGATATGTGTCCTTTTTAGGTAAATATAGTTTTTACAGTAATTCCATATTAATGGATTTTTCCGTAAATCCGTAATCACTGGTCATCGCCACCAAACTGCATATTACAGCCATATTTCTGGTATAAGGTATAGAAGTCGTAGCTCTGCATAATCATGTAGTTAAACTCTAAGAAGCTTAAGCCTTTTTCCATACGCTGTTTGTAGCATTCTGCGGTCAGCATACGGTTTACAGAGAAATGAGCACCAACTTCACGCAGTACGTCAATGTAATTTAAGTCCATGAGCCAGTCAGCGTTATTTACCATAAGAGCTTTGTTATCGGAGAAATCAATAAAGCGGCTCATCTGTTTCTTGAAGCAGTCACAGTTGTGCTGGATGGTTTCCGGTGTCATCATCGTAGAAATCTATCGAAAATATATGCCACAAGTATATAATTTTTATTTAGCCTTTGTCATGATGCTCATTTAAGCGAAGAACTCACACAAGAAACTTTTTTTCAAAGCGCTAAAATCTATTGATAGTTTTCGTGGTGACTGTAAGATATATGTATGGTTATGTTCGATTGCAAAACATTTATGGTATAAAGAGCTAAAGAAAAAAGATAGAGAAGTAGTGGCAGAATATGTAGAAGAAACTACTTGTCAGAAAATTACAGAAAATTCGGCAATACAGAAAATGGAAGTAATAGAGTTGTATAAAAAACTTCATTTGTTGGAGGAGCCGGTGCGAGAAGTTATGTATTTGAGATTAAATGGCGATTTTACATTTAAAGAAATTGGAGAAATTATGGGTAAAGATGAAAATTGGGCAAGAGTGACTTTTTATCGTGGAAAGCAAAGAATAAGAAAGGAGAGTAACCATGAAATGTGAAATAATTAGAGATTTGTTACCTTTATATATTGATGGGTTGACAAGTAAAAGAAAGTAATCAAGAAATCGAAAACACTTGAAAAATTGTGAAGAATGTCAAAAATACTATCAAGAAATGACAGGGGACATTGATAATTTTTCAGTGATAACAAATGAAGAAATTGAAGATGTAAATTTAATTAAGAAAATCAAGAAAAAAATAGAAAAAAAAAGCATTAGGCATATTCGTTGGAGCGTTTGTTTTGTCGGGAGTTCTTATGGGAGTTGGTTTTCATTGGACACATGGCGTAGCAATGTATGAAAATGTTATTTTAAATTATGGGGTTCAAGGAGATACGGCTTATCTTACACTGCAAGGGAAACCAGGATATGAGTTGAATTTTTCGGGGGCAACGGATCAGAACAAATCTAGTTTGAAAGTTATGTATGCTCGAAATATATGGGGACATGATGAAAATGTAGTTCGCTTAGAAGGGAGAGTAATAGAAGTGGAGAACCACCTCAGTGGATACTAGAATTTAAAGACAGAATCGTTGTGATTGAAAATGGAGAATTGGTAGATGAGAAAATAAAATAAGGTGTGTAGTGAGGTCAAGGAACAAGGCGTAGCCGATACGCCTTGTTCCATGACAGAACGGAAATTCTCACATTTGAAACTTCATCTCTATAATAATAAAACAACACAGTCGCAGCTTCCCAATACAAGAGAAGCACTTTCTCTGTTTCTGGTTAAATTACATCCGCAGTTTTTCCATTGGTGAGAAGCACCCGGTCAGCCGGTTTTTCAAGCGGCAGTGTCACGGTATCTGTGCCGAAATTTCCGGCAACCAGAATGCGTTGTCCGGTTTCTTCATTGGTGCGGTAGTAAGCAAACATATGGTCAACATCTTCATAAGCAGCGGCAAACGTTCCGTAAGTGAAGGTTTCCACGTATTCCGGTGCTTTGCGGAGTGCGATCAGTTCTTTGTAAAAAGAGAGTACGGAATCTGGCCGGTTCAGCTGGTCGGTTACATTGATCTTTGTATAGTTTGGATTCTCCGCAAGCCAGGGGGTTCCGGTGGTGAAACCGCCGTGCAGGAATTGTCCCACTGCATAGGGGTTCTTGCATTGTCACGGCTATTTTCATAGCAGGCGTGAAGTGCTGCCTCTTTCGAACATCCGGCATTTAAAGCAGCCTGATACTGATCTTTGGTGCTGATGTCATCGTATTCGGAAATATCGTTTCGGACACAGTTTGTCATGCCGATTTCCTGTCCCTGATAGATAAAAGGAATTCCGCGCAGTAAAAAGTAAGTAGCTGCAAGCATTTTCACACCGGCTTTATTTCTGGCGTGTGCAGGAAGATAGTGTGTAGCACCTCGTGGCTCATCGTGGTTTTCAATAATATTTGCCTCAAAGCCAACGGTAAGGTCTGCTTTCTGGGTGTCAAAAAGGGCAGTGCGCCACCGGTTGAAATCGAGGGCAGGAGCATCATACCAGCCGTGTTCCCCATAGGAAAGCACATGGGCGGAAAAGTCAAATTTGGTGGAAAAATGACCGTCCTCACCGATAAATTCACGCAGTTCATCCTCTTTTAAATGAAATACTTCGCCGACCGTAAAAGCGTCGTATTTGTCAAATGTTTCATGTTTCATTTCCTCTAAAAATGTGCCAATTCCATGTGCGGAAGCTAACATTTTATCGCAGGAGACAAGTCCGTCATCACCGTCCGCCGGGAAGGATGGAAAATCAAGATTTTTCTTGATATTGATGATGGCATCGATACGGAAACCGGAAATGCCTTTTCAAACCACCAGTTGATCATCTCATAGATTTTTTTGCGGACGACCGGGTTCTCCCAGTTTAAATCGGGCTGTTCCTTCGCAAAGGTGTGGAGATAATATTTATTTGTGCCGGGAACTTTTGTCCATGCAGGTCCACCAAAATTAGGAGCGGTAATTGCTTGGTGCCTTGCCGTCTTTTCCTTCGCGGAAATAAAGTAGCCGGCGTAAGGACCGTCCGGGTCGGCGAGTGCTTTCTGAAACCATTCGTGTTTGTCGGAACAGTGATTGACGACGAGATCCATGATCAGATGCATACCGCGTTTTTTTCATTTCGGCGACAAGGGGTGTCAAAATCATCCATTGTGCCAAACTGTTCTGCAATTTTATAGTAATCGGAAATGTCATATCCCTGATCGACAAAAGGGGATTCGTAAACCGGGGAGAGCCAGACGATGTCGATTCCGAGTTCTTTTAAATAGTCCAGCTTTGAGATGATTCCCTTTAAGTCGCCAATCCCATCTCCGTTTGTATCCAAAAACTTTTTGGGTAAATCTGATAAGCTACTTTATCATGCCACCATTTTCTTTTCATAAATTCTCCTTTTCTTTCATTCGATTCTGGGGTGCTTGCAGAAACTCATTTTTGGTTTATTAAAATTGTTCAAAATTAACAAAATTTTCGAAAACACGCTGCTACATGTCGCTGGTAACGGTAACCAGTTTAATGTCGTTTCGCACCGTTCCTTTTGTTAATTTTTTCATAATTAAATTTACATTTCTTTGATTGTATTGATTGTACTGTTATAATAGAATAGAAGAAACGAAAAAAATCTTGTATAAATATAAGAAAGTATTGCACAAAACTGCTATGCTGATGTGGATTAAGACAGCTTGAAGGTGTTTGCATCTGTTTCAATGATGTTAAAGAGGAATCAATACAATGAAAGAAAAAATAACCCTATCCTTAGACCAGCATGAGAACGCCAGACACGGCGAAGAAATTTTTCCACTGCAAAAAATATGTGACACCGTTATGGAAGGAGTATCCTTATGTCACGGCGCACTGGCATGAGGAGGCAGAATTTACACGGATTGGGAAGGGAAGCTGCACATATCAGATCCATCTTGAAACTTATGAGGTGGAAGAGGGAGATCTGATTTTTATTCCGCCTGCGGTGCTGCATGCGATTTCCAATGAAAAAGAGGAGTGTATGCAGTCGGAAACGTATGTGTTTCATATGGATTTTCTTGGCGCAAAGGCTGCGGATATCTGTGCCATCCGGTATTTGAATCCACTGATGAACCAGAAATTGATCCCGCCGTTTGTAATCAAAAAAGGACATCCGCTTTACGAAAAGGCAGCAGATCTGTTTGAGGATATAAACACGGAGTATGACAAAAAAACACCCGGATACGAGATTGCTATCAAGTCATATCTGTTGCAGCTTGTGGCGGCTTTGATTCCATATTGTACCCGGAATACAGAGGCAGATGCGATTTTGACAGAACATGCGAAAAAAGTTAAAAGAAGTTTTAAGTTATATCGATGCACACTATATGAAGGAACTGACGATTTCAGGACTTGCCGGAATCTGTTTTTTCAGTGAGTATTATTTTATGCGTTTTTTAAAAATACATGGGAATGTCATGCGTGCAGTACATCGAAAATGTGCGTCTGGAGCGCGCGGCAGACCAGTTTGAAAATGGGGAGACAAATACGCTCGAGGTGGCGCTTTCCTGTGGATTTTCGAATTTGTCTTATTTCCATCGGGAGTTTAAAAAGAAATATGGAATGACGCCAAAAAGATTTATCAGTCTGTCTGCCCGGGCAGCAGATTTTCACGAAGGAAGTGAATAATTACCATTTTATGACTCATAATATCATCGTGAAAAAATGTGCGGGTTTTAAAATCCGTCGGAAAGAGGTAGAAAGATGATATTGAGCGAAAAAGAGACAACCGTGATCAAAGACTTACAGACACAGGAGCAGTGCTGCGTGGAAAAATACGAGAGATACAGTAAACTTGCCAAAGATCAGGTGCTTATTGACCTGTTCACAGATCTGCATGGAAAAGAGCAGAAACATTTAGAATCCCTGACACAGGTGCTGTCTGGAAAAGTTCCTTCCTGCGACTGCAACGACAGTGATGGAAAAGATTATAACCCGGCGCTACCTACAGCATGGCACCTTCCGAGGATAAGAAAACGGACTGTTTTCTTGCAACAGACTGTATCGGAACAGAAAAACTTGTTTCTTCCACTTACAATACGGAAGTGTTTGCATTTGGTGATCCGGGTGTCAGAAAACTTTTGGCAGACATTCAGATCGAAGAACAGAACCATGCGGAGATGCTTTATAAATATAAAACAGTCAATAGCATGGCGTAGCCCGGAGTTTAGGTTATGAGTCTGTCGTCAATCTATGTTACGAGCGGCAGAACCCAGAGGTTAAACTGTGGGATGGATAAAAAAATGAGGGAAAAGTGGAAAAGAGCAGTGCTGCTATTGAGCTGCATGGCGCTTGTCTTTTTCGGGTTGAGGAAAAACAGGTGATGTGAAAGAGTCAGGTGCAGTGGAACCTGTAAATGAGGATGCGCAGAAATTCTGGTATATGTACTGATCACTTCACTGATCGAGGCAGCGCAGATCGCATTCTCCATTTTCCCGGTTATCATCGTTTATTTGTTCCTGTCACGCTATATTGTGCAGGGAATTGCACTTTGGAAGTGTGAAGGGGTAGGAAAAATTATATTTGGTTCAGATAAGAGGCGGGAAGCTTTTGAGGAATCTCAAAGGTTTCCTGTTTTTTTGTATAAAACGTTTTTAATGAAAAAAAAATATGTGCTACAATGGGTGCAGGAGAGAGGAAGAAGGGAGCCTGCGGCATGGTCTATTTAGCAATCACTGCAGCGATTTTTACGCTTGATTTTTTTCTGAAAAATACATTGATAAAAAATACGCAAGAAAAGTAAAACATCCACGTCTCGGTGGAATGATCTGCATAGAGAAGTTCTACAACAAAGGTGCAACGTTAAATCTTCTCGCAAAACATCCGAAAGCCATGACTGCGATACACAGTGTCATCATGGCTTTTGTGGTAGTCGTTTATTATTTTGCAATGCGGATGACTGGAAAAAAACTCACAAAAACGGGACTTGCCATGTTAGCCGGCGGCGGACTGAGCAATTTGTATGACCGCTATACAAAGCATCATGTTGTGGATTATGTGCGGTTTCAGACCGACCGAAATGGTTTCGAGGATTATTTTTAATGTGTCTGATTTCTTTATTTTTATAGGGGCAGTGCTTGCAGTCATCGGAAGCGAAGTGTAATATTAAGATAATCTCAAACCATAGATTGATAAAACAATTACCGGGAAGGAAATGATTTTTGCTATGACAAAAGAACAGTATATCAAAATTACAGAACCGCTTCGGAGCAATCAGAACGGGCGAAGCGTGTGACGAGTCTGAATCATATGCTGACAGCACTGGTATTCTGCGTGTATCCGCTCTATCTTTTCATGCTGTTTACGGACAAAAATCCGTGGCTCTGGCGGGCGATACTCGTTCCGGCAGTGTCCTTCGTGGGACTTTCCGTTGTCCGGAAAATCATCAATGCGCCCAGACCGTATGAAAAATTTGACATGTCGCCGGTACTGGAAAAAGACACAAAAGGAAAATCATTTCCAAGCCGGCATGTATTTTCTGTTTTTATTATTGCGATGACGATTTTTTATGAGCATCCGGGAGCAGGGGTACTGCTCGGAATCATTGGTTTGCTTCTGGGCATTGTGCGCGTGCTGGTCGGAGTGCATGAGCCAAAGGATATCATTTGGGCGCGCTGGCAGGAATCGTCTGCGGTATTGTAGGATATTATGTTATATGATAATCTTAGTTACGGCTGTGCATAACGCTTCCGGTATTCCCTCGGGGTCTGCTGGAAGCGTTTTTTGAACGACCGGTTAAAATAGGAAAGATTATCAAATCCCACTTCCGCTGCGATATCTAAAATCGAAGAATCGGAGGAAATCAAAAGTCTGGAAGCCATCGTCAGCCGGTATTCATTCAGATAGTCGATAAAGGAGGTTCCCATCGTATTTTTAAAATATTTCATAAAATGTGACTGGCTTAAGCTGACTTCTTTTGCTACATCTTCAATCGTGATTTTTTCCATGTAATTATTTTCCACAAATTTTAAGATCAATTTCATTTTTCCAGAGATTTGTAATCTTTTTCTGGACATTTCTGGAACTGCACTTGTTGAAAAGAATATAAAAAAAGCATAAAAAGCTGGCTTTTGATGAAAAGCTGGTAAGCTGGCGGATTGGTTTTGCTGATTTCATCGTTTGCATCGACACAGGCGGAAATCTCTTTGTAATAGGGATCACCGGGCTGATAGAGTACCGGAATTGTGAGCGTTCCGTCCATCAGCGGGGAAAAATAGTCAGTGCTGCAGGTGTCGGTCTGCTTGGATAAAAGAATCTGCGGATGAAAAATAATATTTTCATATTCCATACTTTCGTTTTCGTATTGTTCAATCGAATGTAATTGTCCCGGAATGATAAGTGCGAGCGTTCCGGCACTGACCTGGTATTGTGTGAAGTCCACGGTGATAATGCCGTGTCCTTCTTTATATAGATAATCTCCATTTCGTCATGCCAGTGAATCGGCACATACGAAAAATCCAGTGGGATCGAGCACAGATAAGTGATATATGGAAATAAAGGGTTTCCATGGGAGATTTTTTCCTGATAATTTTCGTATTCCAGTATATTCATAAGGTACATACTCCTTTGCGATGATTCTCACTTGGAAATGGCGGACTTGGAAGACTTGCAGCATGCTTCCTTGACTCCATGGCAACCCTCGGACTTCACGGAGATGGAATTGGACTTAACTACCACATGGGTCTGTTCAAGCAGGTATTTGAGAACAACTATCAGAAGGAGACTGCAAATCCTTGGATTGAGGCAGACAGCTGGCTCGAGAAGACAGACGTTACCAACACGATCACATTTGGCAATCTGAAGGTTCAGTCAAGAATGTACGATATAGATGTAACCGGATATGAGAACAGAACAAATAAGCTCCACCTCTTCGATATCGAGAGCGTTGACGAGTCCATCATGGAGCCGGACGGAATTAACTTCGACAAGACAGACATTGCAAAGAACCTGACACTTTGCCTGTACCCGGACGACAGCGATGAGGCTGGAAATCTTCTCCGTATCTACCAGCAGTATTTCATGGTGGCAAATGGTGCAAAGCTCATTCTTGATGAGGCTAAGGCAAAGGGTTCAAACCTTCACGTACCTGGCGGATTATGCAGCAGTTCAGATCAATGATACACATCCTTCTATGGTGATTCCTGAGTTCATCAGTCTTCTTACCGCTGAGGGAATATCATTTGACGAGGCTACATTCGTGATCAAGGTTTGTGCATACACCAACCACACTATCCTTGCAGAGTACCTTGAGAAAGGTTGTTCCACAGCTGATGCCGATCATCAAGAAGCTGGATGAGAAGTGTTCGTAACAAATATAAGGATGATGAAAGCGTATACATCATCGACAAGGATCAGCGCGTCCACATATGGCACATATGGATATCCACTATGGTCACAGTGTAAACGGTGTTGCTTACCTTCCCACAGAGATCTTAAAGAACTCTGAGCTTAACAACTTCTACAAGATTTATCCGGAGAAGTTCAACAACAAGACAAACGGTATCACATTCCGCCGCTGGTTATTACACTGTGACCCGGAACTCACTGCATTATTCGAATCCTGATCGGCGACGGCTTCAAGAAAGATGCAACAGAACTTGAAAAATTAGGTGCATTTGTAAATGATGAAGCAGTTTACAGAAGATTCTTGATGTTAAGAATGCAAAGAAAGCAGAATTAAAAGATTAAGATTGCATGAGTATAAGAGACAGCAGATGAACGCACTTTATGTGATCCACAAATATTTGAGATCAAAGCAGGCAAAAAAACCGGCTCGCCCGATCACTGTTATTTTTCGGTGCAAAGGCAGCACCTGCATATATCATTGCAAAAGATATCATTCATCTGATCCTGTGCCTGCAGGAGCTGATCAGCAAAGATCCTGAGGTTTCTCCATACTTAAAAGTTGTTATGGTAGAAAACTACAATGTAACATTAGCTGAAAAATTAATCCCGGCAGCAGATATTCATGAGCAGATTTCTCTTGCATCCAAGGAGGCGTCCGGAACATCCAACATGAAGTTCATGTTAAACGGTGCAGTGGCAATCGGAACCATGGACGGTGCAAACGTGGAGATGCATCAGTTTGTCGGCGACGACAACATTTACATCTTCGGTGAGACATCTGAGCAGGTTATCGAGCACTATGCAAAAGCGGATTATGTTTCCAGAAGCTACTATGACAATGATGAGAACATCAAACGTGCGATCGACTTCATCGTGAGTGATGAGATGATGGCAGTCGGATGCAGAGAAAAACTTAGAGCGTCTGTACAACGAGCTGTTAAACAAAGACTGGTTCATGACTCTCCCGGATTTCGAGGAGTACGTTGCTACCAAAGAACGTATCTACGCAGATTACGAAGACCGTATGGCATGGGCTAAGAAAATGCTTGTCAACATCAGCAAGGCAGGATTCTTCTCATCTGACAGAACCATTGCACAGTACAATGAAGATATCTGGCATCTTAAAATTCAGCACCGGAACACTTGCTGTTCTGGTGCGTAAGAAAACTATTCAATGATTCAGGTGTTCGCAGAACATCTGTAAAATTAGGGGAGTATATGATCTATATACAAAGTGGCGTGCGCCGTATGTAAAGTGCGGTGTGCGCCTCTTTTTGTGTGTTGTAAAATCTGCCAACAACACATATAATGGGAGTAGGCAGTGAAACAGTGACAGATACTGCGGAAGGAGAAAACTATGCACAGTAACGCTGGCAGGGGAATGAAGGAATCTGTTTTATAAATTGCTTGGAATATTTGGGCGTATGATTTATAATGTGCATAAAGCAATGAGCAGTGTCAGGAGGAAAAAATATCAAATGCAGTGCTTGCACGATGTATTTGATATTTTTGATGACTGATAGGGCGAATGCCCGTGAGCCCATGAAATCTTTGATTTCATGGGCGTGCACTGTGGACAAAATTAACAGAGGACTTAATTTCATGAATAAAAAGAAATTTACATATATCACAGCGCTTACCCTGTTAAGCTTTACACTTATGACAGGCTGTACCAATGAGCGCAAAGAAAACCAGACTGCTTACCGTCAGATTGGAATCAATGCAATGGAAAGCGGCGATTACGCAGGAGCCGTGGATGCGTTTAACAGTGCTCTGGGACAGTGCATTGGGAAAATCACAGAGAACGAATTAGATATCTGCTACTATAAGGCAGCGGCACAGTATGCCGGTGGTGATCCGGCAGGGGCAGTGGACACTTACACAGCGATCATTGATTATGACAAAAGGCAGCAGACGCTTATTATCTGCGCGGCTGTGTTTATCTGAAACAGGGGGATACCGAGAGCGCTGTTTCGGATTTTGATAAGGCAGTAAAAAATAACAGCAGCGATTACGAACTTTATGTCAACATTTACGAGAACCTTTCTGCTTATGATATGACGGAAAAAGGGGAAGAATACTTAAATAAAGCATTTGATATCAAAGGCAACAGTGCCGGAGATTATGCATGGCGCGGAAGAATTTACTATTATCTTGGACAGTACGACAATGCCCAGACAGAGTTGAAGTCGGCTTTAGATAAGGAGAGCGTCATCGCAAATCTTTACATTGCACAGGTGTATGAGGCACAGGGTGATACTGAAAACGCAGAGGTTTATTATCAGAATTATGTAAACTCAGGAAGCGCAGATTCCCAGGCGATGAATGCACTCGGGGAAATTGAGATAGCAAAGGAAACTATTCCGGTGCACTCACCTATTTAGAGCAGGGTATTGCTATGGAAAATGTGACAAACAGAAGAGAACTGATGCAGAATCTCATCATTTGTTATGAATATACATCCGATTTTAATTCTGCATGGAATGTGGTACAGGAGTATGTACCGGTTTATCCGGATGATGCGAGTGCGCAGCGTGAATATATTTTCCTGAAAAACCGTATGGAACAGACAGCGCCTGTGGAGAATACAGAGGAAGCCGTGACGGAGGATACGCAGACAGTGGAAGATACACAGACACCGGAAGAGGCGCAGACACCGGAAGATACCCCAGCACAATAAAAGAGACCACAGGAAACAATAACGGAGAATAGAATGGCAGAAGCATTTAAAATAGAAGAGATAGAAGAAAAAGTAATTCTTGTAGGCGTGAGTGAGCAGGATGGAGATGACGCAGAGGATTCTGTTGCAGAGCTTGCGGAACTGGTAAAAACAGCAGGAGCAACGGTGGTCGGAACTATGATCCAGAAGCGGGAACTCATTCATCCGGGAACTTATATCGGTTCTGGAAAGGTGGCGGAGTTAAAGCTGCTTGTGGAGGAACTTGGTGCAACCGGAATTGTGTGTGATGATGAACTTTCCCCGGCGCAGCTCCGTAATCTGGAAGATATGCTGGATACAAAAGTGATGGACCGCACGCTGATTATCCTGGATATCTTTGCGGCACGCGCCACGACGAGCGAGGGAAAAATACAGGTGGAACTGGCGCAGTTAAAATACCGCCTCAGCCGTCTGACCGGCCTCGGGCGTTCCATGTCCAGACTCGGCGGCGGAATCGGAACGAGAGGGCCGGGTGAGAAAAAGCTGGAGATTGACAGACGTCTTATCAAAGACCGGATCGCACAGCTGAACCGGGAATTGAAAGAAGTACGGCAGCACCGTGATATCACCCGTGCACAGCGGGAAAAAAATCAGATGCCGGTGGCTGCGATCGTGGGATACACAAATGCAGGAAAATCAACACTTATCAATACACTGACCAATGCCGGAGTCCTGGAGGAGGACAAGCTGTTTGCAACGCTTGATCCTACCACAAGAGTGTTGGAACTGTCGGGACGGCAGCAGATATTGGTGACAGATACCGTCGGATTTATCCGCAAGCTGCCACATCATCTGGTAGAAGCGTTTAAAAGTACGCTGGAAGAGGCTAAGTATGCAGATTATATCATTCATGTGGTAGATGCTTCCAATCCGCAGCACGAGAAGCAGATGCTGATCGTATATGAGACACTGGCAAATCTGGATGTGAAAGACAAGACGGTGATCACGCTGTTCAACAAGCAGGATGCAAGGATGGACAGCGAGCCGCTGCATGATTTTAAAGCAGACCATACGCTGCAGATCTCAGCGAAAAATGGAACCGGGTTAGAGGAATTAAAGAATCTTTTATCCGAGCTCCTGCGTGAAAATAAAATCCTCGTGGAGCGGACAGTGCCGTATGCAAATGCAGGCGTGATCCAGCTTGTCCGCAAATCCGGTGAACTGTTGGAAGAAGAATACCGTGAGGATGGAATCTATATCCGTGCTTACGTGCCAATGGAAATTTATGCAAAATTATAAAAATGACAAATATAGTTTAATTCTGAGAAGAAAGGAACAATAAAAATGATATTATTGATTAAAAACGGACATGTCATCAATCCGGCGACAGAGACAGACGAAGTGGCAGACATTCTCGCCGAGGATGGAAAAGTCGTAAAATGGAAAAAACATCAAGGATAAGGCAGACTATGTGATCGACGCAAAAGGCTGCTATGTCATGCCGGGATTTATTGATATGCATGTGCATTTAAGGGATCCGGGGCAGGAGCAGAAAGAGACGATCGAGACAGGCTGCAATGCGGCGGCACACGGCGGATACACAACCATCCTTGCAATGCCGAACACAAAGCCGGTGGTAGATAATCCGGATGTTGTAAAATACGTGCAAAACAAGGCAAAAACAGTTGGTGTCGTGAATGTTTTACAGGTGGGAGCCATCACAAAAGGACAACAGGGAAAAGAATTAGCAGATATCCGGGGCATGTACGAAGCGGGAATTCCGGCGATCAGTGAAGATGGCAGATCCGTTATGAATTCCGAACTTTACCGGGAGGCGATGGAGATCGCAGCAGAACTTGATATCCCGGTACTTGCCCACTGTGAGGACATTAACCTTGTAAATGGCGGCGTTATGAATGAGGATGCGCATTCCAAAGAGCTTGGTTTAAGGGGGATCACCAATTCGGTAGAAGATATCATTGTGGCAAGAGATATCATGTTAAGTGGGGACACCGGAGCAAAATTACATTTGTGTCACTGTTCAACAAGAGATTCTGTAAAAATGGTACGGTATGCAAAAATGGAGCAAATGAAAGTAACAGCAGAGGTATGCCCGCATCATTTCACACTGACCTCGGATGATATCCATAAAATCGAGCCGTCCATCGATCAGGAGAAAAAACTTGCGATCAATGCAGATGCGGATACAAACTTTAAAATGAATCCGCCGCTTCGTTCTAGAGAAGATGTGCAGGCATTAAAAGAAGGACTGCGTGACAATATTATGGATGTAATCTCCACAGACCATGCACCGCATACATTTGAGGAGAAAAACACCTCCATGAAAAAAGCACCGTTTGGGATCGTCGGACTTGAGACAGCCGCATGCCTCACTTACTCAGAACTTGTGTTGCAGGGCTATCTCACACCGATGCAGATGGCAGAGAAGATGAGTTATAACCCGGCAAAGATTGTTGGAATTGACAAGGGCGATATCCAGCCGGGCAAAATTGCAGACATCGTGATCTTTGATCCGGAAAAACATATAAGATCGACAAAACGAAATTTGCAAGTAAAGGACGCAACACACCATTTGACGGAAGAGAAGTAACCGGAAAAGTGATGGCAACCATCGTGGATGGACGTGTTGTTTACGAGGCAGAAGCATAGGAACACACCATATTAAGAGCTACAGAGACAAACATTTAAATAAGAATTAAAGCAGCTGAGAGAGTGAAAAAAGCGAGGAAGTACAAAGATGGCAGAAAAATTTGAAGAGACAGCGATCATCATCCGTCAGGAAGAAATCGCAGATGATATTTACAGTATGTGGCTGCACACTGACCAGATTGCAGCACATGCGAAAGCAGGACAGTTTGTTTCTGTTTATTGTAATGATGGAAGCAGACTGCTTCCAAGACCAATTAGTATTTGTGAGATTGATAAAAAGGATGGCGCAATCCGTCTGGTGTATCGTGTGGCAGGGAAAAGGAACGGCAGAATTTTCTGGTATGCATACAGGCGCACAGCTTCGTATTGTAGGGCCTCTTGGAAACGGATTCCCAAAGAAAGAGAAAAAAGCCTTTTTGATCGGAGGCGGAATAGAATACCTCCAATGTTACAGCTTGCAAAAGAGTTAAACTGTGAGAAACAGATTGTGTTAGGATTCCGCGATGAGCTGTTTTTGATGGATGAGTTTAAAAAGCAGGGCAGAGTTTACGTGGCAACCGAGGATGGAAGCGCAGGAACTGAGGGAAATGTTTTGGATGCGATCCGTGAAAATGGACTGGACGCAGAGATTATTTATGCCTGCGGACCAATGCCAATGCTCCGTGCCTTAAAAAGAATATGCAGAGAAAAATCACATCGAGTGCTGGATCTCCATGGAGGAGCGTATGGCATGCGGTATTGGTGCGTGCCTTGCCTGTGTATGTCAGTCAAAAGAAAAAGACGCACACAGCAACGTGAAGAACAAACGAATCTGTAAAGAAGGACCTGTATTCCGTGCAGAGGAGGTAGAATTCTAATGAACATGAAAGTAGATTTATGTGGAGTAACCTTAAACAATCCTGTCATGACTGCTTCCGGTACGTTTGGTTCCGGTGCAGAGTATGCAGAGTTTGTGGATCTGAATAAATTGGGAGCTGTTACGACAAAAGGTGTTGCAAATGTTCCGTGGCCGGGAAATCCGACACCGCGTGTCGCAGAAGTATATGGCGGTATGTTAAATGCAGTAGGACTTCAGAACCCTGGAATTGATCTTTTGTGGAGCGCGACATTCCTTTTTAAAACAGTTTGATACAAAAATCATGGTGAATGTATGTGGACATTCCACAGAGGAATATATTGAAGTAGTGGAACGGTTGAGAGACCAGCCGGTAGACCTTTTAGAAATCAACATTTCCTGCCCGAATGTCAAAGAGGGTGGAATTGCATTTGGTCAGGATCCAAAAGCAGTAGAAGCTATCACAAAGGAAATGAAAAAACATGCTGCACAGCCGGTCATCATGAAGCTTTCCCCGAATGTGACAGATATTACAGAGATGGCGAGGGCGGCAGAGGCAGGAGGCGCAGACGGACTGTCGCTGATCAACACCATCACAGGCATGAAGATCGATATCAACCGCCAGAAGTTTGTGCTTGCCAATAAGACAGGCGGCATGTCAGGTCCGGCCATTCACCCGGTCGCTGTCCGCATGGTTTATCAGACTGCCCAGGCAGTCAGACTGCCGATCGTCGGAATGGGTGGGATCATGAATGCAGAGGATGCGATTGAAATGATCCTTGCGGAGCTACCGCAGTATCAGTAGGTACCGCAAATTTCACGAATCCGCATGTGACAGAGGAGATCGTCGCAGGAATCAGAGATTATATGGAGCGTTATCAGGTTGCCGATATCAAAGATCTGGTTGGCGCAGTGCATGAATAAGAAACAAATGCCAGAGAGAAAATAATGGATCACAGGAAATAAAGATCAGGAGGAAATGACAAGATGGAGAGTTATAAGAGCGAATTTATTGATTTTATGGTAGAAAGTGATGTATTAAAATTTGGAGAATTTACATTGAAGAGTGGAAGAAAATCTCCATTTTTTATGAATGCAGGAGCTTATGTGACAGGATCTCAGTTAAAGAGACTTGGAGAATATTATGCAAAAGCAATCCATGACAACTATGGAGATGATTTCGACGTGCTCTTCGGACCGGCATATAAGGGAATCCCACTTGCGGTTGTCACAGCGATCGCATACAGCGAATTATATGGAAAAGAAGTCCGTTACTGCTCAGACAGAAAGGAAGCAAAAGACCACGGAGCTGACAAGGGCGGTTTCCTCGGAAGCAGCTTGAAAGACGGTGACAGAGTTGTCATGATCGAGGACGTGACCACTTCCGGAAAATCCATGGAAGAAACTGTTCCAAAAGTACGTGGGGCTGCAAACGTTGAGATCGTTGGTCTTATGGTCAGCTTAAACCGCATGGAAGTCGGACAGGGCGGAAAAAAGTAAGTGCGCTGGATGAGATCAAAGAAAATACGGTTTTGAAGGAAAAGCAATTGTCACAATGGCAGAGGTGACAGAGTACCTTTACAACAGAGAACACAATGGCAGAGTCGTGATCAACGATGAGATCAAAGCCGCTATTGACAAATACTACGAAGAATATGGATGCAAATAAGAAAGGCAGCGAGCGCTGCCCGTTGATACGGAAAGGTAAGCACCGGGTACTGGCATTCGTGTTTTTCTGGTTTATTTTGTTGTGCTGTTCTATTTCCTTTTTTTTCCGAGGAGATGGGGCGGACTTATTCAGAGAGAGCGTATCATTACAATCTGATTCCGTTCCATGAGATCATGCGGTTTGTCAAATACCGGCATGTGCTTGGATGGCAGGCTGTAGTGCTCAATATCTGGGGAAATATCATTGCATTTATGCCTTTTGGTTCATTTTGCCGATCTATTCCAGCCGATGCAGAAATGTGTGGATGACGGTGCTATACAGTTTTGAACTGAGTCTGCTCGTGGAACTGCTTCAGCTTGTGTTTAAGGTGGGTAGTTTTGATGTGGATGATCTGTTTTGAACACGATCGGTGGACTGCTTGGTTATCTGGTGTACAAAGGGCTGATTGATCTGTGGAAAAAGATACGAAAAAGGCAAAGAATAATGTGAATAAGTAAGAAGCAGATTTTATGCATTTGCGGGTTATATCATGGTAATTACTGAAAATAGATTTTGAGTGGCAGGGTATCATTATGGCACAGAGAAGACGTAGAAAATACGGATATAAGTTTACGGAGAAAACACAGTCGAAAAGAAAGGAATTGTAGCTTTTTTCTGGCTGTGCTTTCGATTGCAATTTTATTTATGTAATTGTAAATTCATTTCATCATGGCGGAAATGGAAGCATGTACCTTGGAAGTGCAGGAGTGTCCTCTATGCTGGTAGCACTGGTCGCTGTGGTACTGGCAGTGATGAGCCTTCGGGAGGAGGAGTCTTTTAAGCTGTTTCCATATATGTCGACTGTGCTGTCGTTTCTTGCAGCCGGTATGTGGATTGCAATTTATGTAATTGGATTTTAATCGTATAGTTAATAAGGGAGATCAGGATGGGATACAGAGATATTTATAAGGAGTCAAATGAGCAGGCAGAGGAGCGTTTTTCGCTTGTGATGGAGCGTATTGCAGAGATCGCAGAAAAACGGACGTGCCGGAGAAATTTGACGATTATTTTAAAAGACCGCAGCATTTTTGTTACAGTTAAAGAATGTGTCAGAAAAGCGGAGAAAGATACATTAAAAGATGCTTCTCTTACAGAGTGTGAAAAACGGAATGCAGGTTTTTATGATGGTATCAAAGCGGAAAATTATGGAAAAAAGTTATGGAAATCCGACTTATGCAGTAGAAAAACTGGGAGAAGAATACGGACAGATTTTATCTGCACTGTATGCAAGTGCCGTAAACGTATTACGGATGCCTATGCTGAAAAAAATGAACGTGACGATCACGGCAGAATTATTTGTTGAGATCTATAATTATTTTGAAGACAAAGAGGGGATTGATAAAACTGCAATTGAGCAGGCGGTTTACTGGTATTTCCATGATTACAGTGAAATCTTTATCGGAGATTCTGTGCGTGAACTTGTGGATTCGAAGAAGATTTCTTATATCAGATCGTGATGAACTCAGATTTGAACGACTTGCGTTATCTCTACCAGTATGGTCAGCATATCGGAAAAAAATGAGACCGGAATCGCGGCATTTTAAATGGCATGTCTGACGAAGAGATTCAGGCAATGGCAGATACTTACACAGAAGGATACCGCATTGGTTTTGCGGCAACTGGAAAAGATTTGTCAAAGAAAACAACGGCACAGGTGCGTTACCCGATCGGTTTTGAGCGCATGGTGCGTGCCGCAGTAAAAAATTTGGAAAAATTACATTTAAAAGTAACAATGCGGGCATGTTCCTCCGCAGCAAATAAACAGTATGATTATGACCACAAAGAGGACAAAGCATTATATTATGATAAGGCATATGTGGAGAGACGCCTGGAAGTAATGAAAACTTCTTTTGAAGAGATGAAAAAACTTGCAAACGGTCAGGCTGGTCCTGCTGTTATCGAAGTGTTTGGCGAGATTCCATTTTCTCCGGAGACCAAAAAAGAGGTATTAAAGCTGGATGAAAAACAGCAGCAGTTAAGTGTTTACGATATGAGCATGTCGGGACAGATCACAAATCAGTATATTATCGGTGAGGAGCGCAGCTTTACGATTATTGCATATCCGGTGCCTGAGATTGGTGAGAAGTTTGAAGAAATTTTTTGCCGAGACAGTCAAGATCAATACATTGGATTATACTTTATACCAGAATATGCAGCAGAAGATCATTGATGTATTAGATCAGGCTGAAAAAGTGCATATCACCGGTAAAAATGGTAATAAGACAGACCTCTATGTTTCTATCTGGCCATTAAAAGATGCCACAAAGGAATCTGCATTTGAAAACTGTGTGGCAGATGTCAACATTCCGGTAGGGGAAGTGTTTACTTCCCCGGTATTAAAAAGGAACAACCGGAAAATTGTTTGTCAGTCAGGTTTATCTGAATGAACTGAAATACCTCAATCTCGAAATTGATTTTGAGGACGGAGTGATCAGAGATTACACCTGCACAAACTTTGAAAAAAGAGGAAGAGTGCAGAAAATATATCAAAGAGAATGTCTTAATGAATCATGAGACACTGCCAATGGGTGAGTTTGCGATCGGAACCAACACCACAGCTTACCGCATGGCAAGAGATTTTGATATTGCAGATAAATTGCCAATCCTGATCGCAGAAAAAGACAGGACCTCACTTTGCAGTGGGAGATACCTGCTATTCCACGAGGAGGACATGGTGACTTATAACCCGGATGGAAAACAGATCGTTGCAAGAGAAAACGATTTTTCAAAACTCCGCAGCGAGGATATGAGCAAGGCATATTTCAACTGTCATACAGATATTACCATTCCTTATGATGAGCTTGACAAGATTACAGTCATCCGTAAGGATGGTACGACAGAAGATATTATTTCCGATGGACGTTTTGTGCTCGCAGGAATCGAAGAACTGAATAAGCCGCTGGACCGCTAAACGGAAAAATATAAAATTCTGGATACTGCCAAAATAATAGGATTATTTGACGGTGTAGACAATTGCGAAACTCATGAAAATCTAAATTGAATTGTGAAAATTAACAAAAGCTAGAAAACACTGGGGAGCGGTCGGTAATTAGAAGGCAGGTACGACAATCGTGACTGGCTTCTTAGTACCGTTACCAGCGACACGTAGCGAAAGCGTGTTTTCGAAAATTTTGTTAATTTTGAACAATTGAAAGAAGAGTAGGATGAGTTTCGCAAACGCCTAACAATGACGATAAGAAAAGGAGACGAATATCATGGCAAAGTTGGTATTGTTATGGGAAGTGACTCTGATATGCCGGTGATGACAAAAGCTGCAGATATATTAGAAAAATTAGGAATCGATTACGAGATAACGATCATCTCAGCACACCGTGAACCGGATGTTTTCTTTGAGTATGCGAAATCGGCTGAGAGCAAAGGTTTTAAAGTCATCATTGCCGGAGCAGGAATGGCGGCGCATCTTCCAGGTATGTGCGCAGCAATTTTCCCAATGCCAGTCATTGGTATTCCGATGCATACCACTTCCTTAGGAGGAAGAGATTCCTTATATTCGATCGTGCAGATGCCGACTGGTATTCCGGTAGCAACCGTAGCGATCAACGGTGGAGCAAATGCCGGATTCTTGCAGCAAAATTCTTGCAACTTCAGTCGATGCGGATTTACTTGCACGCCTGAAAGAGTATTCTAAAGACTTAAAGGAGCAGGTTGAGGCAAAGGATGCCAGATTGCAGGAAGTTGGGATATAAGAACTACTAATATTTATTAACATTTATGATTGGTAAAATCGAAAAAATACCCGATATACTATAAGCGAATTCAATAATAGATTAAAACAAGATATTAGGAGGAAAAATAAATGGATTACAAGAACGCGGGCGTGTAGATATCGAAGCAGGATATGAGTCAGTGGAACTGATGAAGAATTTGTAAAGGGAACCATGCGTCCGGAGGTATTAGGCGGACTTGGCGGATTTTCCGGTGCTTTCTCGCTGGATGCGATCAAGAATATGGAAGAGCCGGTTCTTTTATCCGGCACCGATGGATGCGGAACCAAGGTAAAACTGGCTTTCCTGATGGACAAGCATGATACGATCGGTATTGATGCTGTTGCAATGTGTGTCAACGATGTAGCCTGCGCCGGCGGTGAACCGTTATTTTTCCTGGATTATATTGCATGTGGAAAAAACTACCCGGAGAAAATCGCAACGATCGTAAGCGGTGTGGCAGAGGGGTGTAAGCAGTCCGGATGTGCTCTGATCGGTGGCGAGACAGCAGAGCATCCGGGACTGATGCCGGAGGATGAGTATGATCTGGCCGGATTTACCGTAGGTGTGGTTGACAAAAAAGACATCATTACAGGAGAAGACGTAAAAGGCTGGGGATGTGCTGATCGGTATGGCTAGTTCACAGGTGTACATTCCAACGGATTTTCCCTTGTCAGAAAGATCTTTAAAATGGACAAAGAGACATTAAATACATACCATGAGGAACTCGGTACAGACATTAGGCGAAGCATTGCTTGCACCGACAAGAATTTATGTCAAGGCTTTGAAAAACGTGAAAGAAGCAGGTGTTCGGGTAAAGGCGTGCAGCCATATCACAGGTGGCGGTTTCTATGAAAATGTTCCACGTATGCTTCCGGAAGGAAAACATGCAGTGATTGAAAAGAACAGCTATCCGTTCCACCAATCTTTACCCTGATGGCAAAAGAAGGAAATGTTGAGAAGAGAAAATGATGTACAATACCTACAACATGGGACTTGGTATGGTACTTGCAGTCGCACCGGAAGATGTAGACAAGACAATGGAAGCAATCAAAGCTGCCGGAGATAAGCCATATGTTGTTGGTGAGATTGAAAACGGCGAAAAAGGAGTTACTTTATGCTAAAAGTTGCAGTATTAGTATCCGGTGGTGGAACCAACCTTCAGGCAATTATAGATGCCATGGATAATGGAACCATTACCAATGCAAAAGTAGAAGTTGTGATCAGCAACAACAAAAATGCATACGCTTTAGAACGTGCGAAAAATCATGGAATCGAGGCTCTTTGCATTTCTCCGAAATCCTATGAGAACCGGGCGGCATTCAATGCTGATTTCTTAGAAAAATTGAATGAATATAAAGTAGATTTGGTTGTACTGGCAGGATTTTTGGTGGTAATTCCACCGGAAAGATGATTGCACAGTACCGCAACCGTATAATCAATATTCATCCATCCCTGATTCCATCTTTCTGTGGAACAGGCTTCTATGGATTGAAAGTCCACGAAGGAGCACTTTCCCGTGGAGTGAAGGTAACAGGAGCTACGGTGCATTTTGTGGATGAAGGAACAGATACCGGCCCAATCATTTTACAGAAAGCAGTTGCAGTAGAACAGGATGATACGCCGGAGATTCTGCAGAGACGTGTGATGGAACAGGCAGAGTGGAAAATTATGCCAAGGCCATCGATCTGATCGCAAACGGAAAAGTCTCTGTCGGGAAATGGCAAAAGAGACCATTAGAATTGAGTAAAAGTAAATAAAGATTAAGTAGAAATGAATGAAAAATAGAAGAAAAATAACCGGATTAGGAGGAGCAGCATGAAAGTATTAGTAGTTGGAAGCGGCGGAAGAGAGCATGCAATTGTGACAAGCGTAGCAAAGAGCAGCCGTGTAGATAAGATTTATTGTGCACCGGGCAATGCCGGAATCGGACAGCTGGCAGAATGTGTGAACATTGGAGCCATGGAATTTGACAAGCTGGTAGCTTTTGCAAAGGAAAAAGAGATTGATTTTACCATCGTTGGA
>VOFB01000449.1_pt1 | contig 22001 bp, 26 predicted proteins | sample 5384141 | NCBI WGS metagenome assembly VOFB01 (sample SAMN12384721, study PRJNA508395) | human gut metagenome | isolation source: healthy gut A | host: Homo sapiens | reverse complement strand
TCGCAGTCAAAATCCACTCGGAAGGCGTTGACCGCATCCTCCCATGCTTCGATCCGCTGCAGCTCATCAAAGAAAAGGTACATCCGCTTTCCTAGGACAACGCGCTCTTTTACATAGTGGTAAATATCATCGGCACTCATCCCTCGGAAATCGAAGGATTCAAAATTCATCTCGATTATCTGCTCCGGCTGAATACCGGTATCTTTCCAGGGGGAGCGTCGGCAGGCATGCTTCCAGCGCCGCGCGCGTTCCCTGACCATCATTTCAAGCTCCATGCCCGCAATCGGCGCGGCCAGCAGCTTTTCTTTAGCTTCCTCGTCCGCAGCGGCGGCCAGCATCCGCTCGCGGTGGCGGCAGGCATAGGCCGTCTGGGTCGGCACGTGCATAAAGCCCGCGCGCAGGCCGGTTTCGCGGCTCAGCTTGGCGAGGCGATAGGTCATGTAGTTGCAAAGGTACATCCCCGTCGTGCTCTGCACGGTCAGCGGCGCGTCCGCCGGGGCGGGGGTCAGCGCGCCAAGCCGGGCGGGCACGCCTGCGGCGAGCATGGCGCGCACCATCTGCGCATAGGGGAGCGTGCCGCGCAGCCATTCCGCTTCTCCTGAGAAGATCGGGGAATTTTCCTCCGGGGTGTCGCCCGCGTCGCGCCCCCTGCGCCAGTTGACGCCGAAAGGCTCGGGGCGCAGCGCGCCGGCGCGCGCATCCGTGCCGAGCGCCAGCACGAGGTCGGGCTTCTGCGCGTCGATGGCCGCCTGAACCGGCTCGAACGCGCCGCGCCAGAGCACGGGCATGGTCATGCCGCGCACCGTCGCCCGCACATCGCCGCAGACGAGCGTTTCGCCGTCCAGTGCGCGGGCAATCAGCTCGGCGTTGTTGGTTTCGCCCTCCGGAATACCGGCAAACCAGCCGTAGCCGCAGAGCAGAATGGAAAGGGAACGCATGAAAAGCCGCCTCCTTGGAATGAGATAACTCCCTCGGTCAGCGCCATCAAGGCGGGCGCCCTTTAGTATAAGCTGCGACTGCGTAAGCATAAAAGCCTCCCTCCTTGAGGGAGGTGGCACGCCGCAGGCGTGACGGAAGAAGTTAAACTGTGTATTTCTCTGTTTTTGTGTCTACGAATAGCATAAAAAGAAACGCGCCCGTCTGTCAATATCCGGTGGACTGCTTGCAGAAAAATAGACAGTGAAATAAAGCACCCTCCTGTTGTAGAATTGAGAAAGTCAAAACTACAACAGGAGGGTCGTTTTATGTCCAGACCATACACACATGTACAAGGATTGCTGCCTAGCGTATTGGCAATGAAGGAGGAGGGGGTACACGTACCGACAGATTGCAAAACAATTCGGCTTAACAAAGGAACAAGTTGAGGAACTATGCAGCAGAGCGCGAAGAAAGCAGCGAAGAATTGAGAAAGGTTATATTCCTCAACCCAAAGGCCGTCCGAGAAAAACGCCGGCCACACAGGAGCAGTTACAGAATAACCGAATCGTCGAGCTTGAAATGAAAGTGGAGCTGCTGCAAAATTTTCTATCCGAATGTGGAAGGATGTGAGTGCCAAATATCGGGTAATTGAAAGGTTTAAGGAAAAATATCCAATTCAGAAAATGTGCGAGCTATTTGAAGTGTCCCGAAGCGGATTCTATAAGTGGAGAAAACGAGTATCACAGCCGCAGCAGCGCGGCGAGTTGGATCAGTTCATCATCGAGTGCCAGGCACAAGTGAATCAATCTTACGGATACCGCCGGGTATGCCTATGGATAAAACAGAATAAATCAGTTGAATATCATCCATTAACTGTGCTGCACCACATGCGAAAGCTGGATCTTCTGGCGCAGATCAGGCGCAGACGGCCCTATACACTGTATAAGCAGGGTGGCCATCGCTATGAGAATCTGCTGAATCGCCAATTCATCCAAAAGCAAATGAATTACCGCTGGGTGACAGATATCACTTACATCATTACGCCGCAAAGGACCTATTATCTCTGCGCCATCATGGATCTTTGCGGCAGATACATTGTCGCATACCGCCTTGGCACTGAAATCAACGCAACTCTTGTCAGCGACACGGTTAGAGACGCATTTGCGCGGGAAAAGGAAAGGTCGCTGATGGACTACTACTCCACAGCGACCAAGGCTGTCAGTACACCTCTGAAGAATACTTCGCCTTAACGCAAGAATACCACTTTTCGGCTTCAATGTCCAGACGAGGATGCCCTTATGATAACGCAATAATGGAAAACTTCTTTGGCACATTTAAGACCGAATGCCTTTACAGATGCAAACCAACTACCGGCGAACAGGTTCAGCAGCTGGTTGACGAGTATATCCATTTCTACAACTACCAACGCATTGATATGAAAAACGGCCTTACTCCGTTTGAAATCGGAGTAAAGCCGCGTAATGTCGTGCAATTCTACGACGGGGGTTGTTTTTCGTGTCTACTTGCCTTATAGCAGTCCACCGGCGGGGAAAAGCGGCGCGTAAAGTTTAGGAAAAGCAAGATTTCAGATTCACTTAACAGGAACACAAAAATCAAGGAATAACTGAAAAAACAGCGAAAACCGCGCGGGGAAAATCGCAAAAAACCGAACAAAACGAAGAATCGGGCGGAAAGTTTTTTCAAAACGCTTGACACAGGGAACGAAATATGTTTTAATCTGCATCGCGATATTAACCTGAAAGTCACGCATGACTAAACTGGGGGCGTTTTTGTGGGCATCAACATCGGCGGCAAGCTGCGAAGCCTCCGCCAGAAAAACAACCTGACGCAAAAGGAGCTGGCCGATCGCTGCGAGCTGTCCAAGGGCTTTATCTCCCAACTGGAAAGCAACCAGACCTCGCCGTCGCTCTCCACGCTGGAGGATATTTTCGACCACGCTGGGCAGCTCGTTTCACGAGTTCTTCTCCGACGAGCAGGGGGATGATCCCGTCTGCCGCAAGGGAGGATGTGTTCGTCAAGGAAGACGACGGCGTGACCATCCACTGGCTGATTCCCAACGCGCAGAAGAAGGATATCGAGCCGATTCTGGTGACGATTCAGCCCGGCGCAGAGACCGAAACCGATCTGCCGCACATGGGCGAGGAATTTGGCTACGTGCTCTCCGGCGCGGTGACGCTGGAGTTGGGCGGCAAGAGCTACCGGGTGCGCAAGGGCGACAGCTTTTCCTTTAAGCCGTCCCAGCAGCATCATTTGAAAAACACGGGCAAGACCCCGGCAACGGTGATTTGGGTCTGCACCCCGCCGAATTTTTGAGGAGGATATCATGGATAATCAGACGATTCTTTCCATTCGGGATCTTCGCGTGGTCTTTGAAGACGGCTTCACCGCGCTGGGCGGCGTGAGCATCGACATCGGCGAAAATGAGTTTGTGACGCTGCTCGGCCCCTCCGGCTGCGGCAAGACGACGCTGCTGCGCTGCATCGGCGGCTTTGAAAAGCCGACCGGCGGCGAAATCCTCTATAAAGGGCAGAACATCATCGGCCTGCCGCCGTATAAGCGCGCGATTAACACCGTGTTCCAGCGCTATGCGCTCTTCCCGCATCTGAACGTCGCGCAGAACGTCGCCTTCGGTCCGGATCTGCGCAAGGAGGATAAGAAAAAGACCGCCGAGGAGGTCAGCCGCATGCTGGCGCTGGTCGGTCTGGCGGGCTTTGAAAAGCGCCGCATTTCCAGCCTTTCCGGCGGCCAGCAGCAGCGCGTGGCGATTGCGCGCGCGCTGATTAACAAGCCGGATGTGCTGCTGCTGGATGAGCCGCTGGGCGCGCTGGATCTCAAGCTCCGCCGCGAGATGCAGCTGGAGCTCAAGCGCATCCAGCGCGAGAGCGGCATCACCTTCATCTTCGTCACCCACGATCAGGAGGAAGCGCTGACCATGAGCGACCGCGTGGCCGTGATGAGCGCGGGGCACATCCTGCAGCTCGGCACGCCGGAGGATATCTACAACGAGCCGCAATCCGCCTTCGTCGCGGATTTCATCGGCGACAGTGACATCATGGCCGGCACAATGGTGCGCGATAAGCTGGTGCGCTTCCTCGGGTGCGATTTCCCGTGCGTGGATATGGGCTTCGGTGAAAACGCGGACGTGGATGTCGTGCTGCGCCCGGAGGACGTGAAGCTCAAGCCCGCCGACGATCCGGTGCAGGGCGTGCCGCAGGGCGTTGTGGAATCCCTACTGTTCAAGGGCGTGCATTACGAGATGAAGGTGCGCGTGGGCGACAGCGTGCTGCTGGTGCATTCCACCCACGCCCGTCCGGTCGGCACGCAGGTGAAGCTCACCGTCGCGCCGGAGGATATTCAGGTCATGCGCAAGAGCGATTATTCGCCGGACATTCTCAAGCGGCATGCCGCGCGCGTGTGAGGTGAGCGGCCATGAAGAAAAATAAGGCGCTTGCCGTGCCGTTTGTGCTCTGGGCGGTTCTCTTTATCGCCGTTCCGCTGGCGATGGTGGTTTGGTACGGCGTGACCGTGGAGGAAACCCCGGCGTATGTCGAGGTCGCGGGCGACAACGGCCAGACGCTCTTTCAGCTGGAGGACGGCACGGTGACGGCCGAACGCCCGCAGAAGCGGACGGTCGTTTCCCTCGCCAATTTCAGGCGCATGCTCGAACCGACTTACCTCAAGCTGCTGCTGCGTTCGCTCAAGATTGCGCTGTTCACCACGATCATCTGCCTGCTGCTGGGCTATCCCGTCGCGCTGATCCTCAGCGGCAGGGTTTTAAGCGCCCCGGCCTGTGGCTGATGCTCATCATTTTGCCGATGTGGATGAACTTCCTGCTGCGCACCTATTCCTGGATGTCCATTCTGGAAAATTCGGGTATTCTCAACAGCTGGATCGCGTCGCTGCGCGATGCAATTCCGGCGTTTGACCGCTGGCTGACGAGCATGGGCGTGGGCAAGAAGATCATCTTCCTCTACAACGAGAAGGCGGTCGTGCTCGGCATGGTCTACAACTATCTCTCCTTTATGATTATGCCGATCTACACCGTCATCGAAAAGACGGATCACAGCCTGCTGGAGGCCGCCGCCGACCTCGGCGCAAGCCCGGTGCAGAGCTTCCTGCGCGTGACGCTGCCGTATTCCCTGCCCGGCGTGCTGGAGGGAATCACGATGGTGTTCGTTCCGGCGGTCACGACGTTCGTCATCAGCCAGCTCATGGGTGGCGGCAAGGTGCCGCTCATCGGCGACATCATCCAGAACCAGTTTGGCAAATCGAGCGACTGGCACTTCGGCTCGACGCTCTCGCTTCTGGTGATGGTGGTCGTTCTGGCGTTCATGGGCGGCCTTCAGCGCATTGACAAGGAAGAAGAGCCGCGGAAGGAGGTGCGCATCCTCTGATGAAAAAGCTCAGAAAAGCGTATATCGCGCTGATTATGGCGTTTCTGTATGCGCCGATCGTTCTGCTGATTCTCTATTCCTTCAACGACAGCAAATCCCGCGCGAACTGGGGCGGCTTTACGCTCAGGTGGTATAAGGAGCTGTTTTCCGACGCGGCGATCATGTCCGCGCTGAGCACGACGCTCTCCGTCGGCCTGCTGGCGGCCGTCTTTTCGACCCTCCTCGGCACGGTCGGCGCGATTGCGCTCTACCAGATGAAGCGCCTCCCGCGCAAGACGCTGCTGAGCATCGTCAATCTGCCGATGCTCAACTCCGAGGTCGTCACCGGCGTTTCGCTGATGCTGCTCTACGCGATGGCCAACATTCAGCTCGGCTATCTGACCCTGCTGCTGTCGCATATCGCGTTCTGCGTGCCCTACGTGGTGCTGAGCGTGATGCCCAAGCTGCGCCAGATCGACCCGAATCTGGCCGAGGCGGCGCAGGATCTGGGCGCGACGCCGATGCAGGGCTTCTTCAAGGTGATTCTGCCGGACATCATGCCGGGCGTGTTTTCCGGCTTTGTGATGGCGCTGACCATGTCCATCGACGACTTCGTGGTGAGCTTCTTCACCACGGGCTCGGGCGTGAGCAACCTGTCCATCACCATCTACACGATGGCCAAGCGCGGCATTTCGCCGAAGATCAACGCGCTGTCCACGATCATCTTTGCCTGTGTGTTTGTTCTGCTCATCGGGCTGAATCTGCGTGACTTCCGCAGGGACGGCCGCGGCCAGAAGAAGCTCGACGGAGTGAAGATACCGTACTAGGGACGACAGGGGACGCTGCCCCTAAGCCCCCCTGCCGGGAACCCGAGGTTCTTGGATTTCCCGCACATCGCTTCGCGTTTACAGCTCAATCTGAGCAAGCTAATACTAATTCTTGTTAAAATGGCTTAATCCGCGCACCATCTTTTTCGCTCTGACTTTGCCTCGTTCCGTTCAACGTACCTCCAGTACGCCTCACTTCACTTGGCTTCGTCAGAACAAAAATCTGATGCGCTCTGTTAAGCATTTTAACTGCGAATTAGTATAAAAACGAAAAGGAGAAATCAAACATGAAGAAACTCACCATGCTGCTGCTTGCCGCCGCGCTGACGCTCTGCCCGCTCTTTGCGCTGGCGGCGCAGGAAACCATCGCGTTTACAACTGGGGGCGACTACATCGAGCCGGAAGTGCTCGACCTGTTCGAGCAGGGAGACCGGCATCAAGGTCATCTATGAGACGTTTGAAACGAACGAGGACATGTACGCCAAAATCGCGATGGGCGGTTCGAGCTACGACGTGATTATCCCCAGCGACTACATGATTGAGCGCATGATTCAGGAGAACCTGCTCCAGAAGATCAACTGGGAAAACATTCCCAACGTCGCCAACATCGACCCGCGCTTTATGAACGAGGGCTACGACCCGCAGAGCGAATACGCCGTGCCGTACACATGGGGTACGATGGGCATTCTCTACAACACGGAGATGGTGGATGAAGCGCCGACCAGCTGGAATACGCTGATGGATCCGACCTACACGATGGATATGCTGATGCTCAACTCCCCGCGCGACACGCTGGCAATTGCGTTGGTGATGACGGGGCATGACCTCAACTCCACCGACCCGGCCGATCTGGAGGACGCGAAGAACCTGCTCATCGAGCAGAAGCCGATGGTGCTGGCCTACGTCGTGGACGAGGTCAAGGACAAGATGATCGCGGGCGAGGCGGCCGTCGCGATGGTTTGGAGCGGCGACGCGACTTTCTGCATGAGCGAGAACGACGAGCTGGATTACGTCGTGCCGGAAGAGGGCAGCAACATCTTCTATGATTCCATCTGCATCCCGGCGAACGCGCGCAACGTCTCCGGTGCGGAAAAAGTTCATCGACTTCCCTCTGCCGCGGGGATATCGCCGCGATGAACTACGAATACGTCGGCTATGCGATTCCGAACACCGCCGCGATTGATATCATCGGCGCGGACGAATACAACGCCTCCCCGGTCAATAACCCGTCGCAGGAAGCGCTGGATCACTGCGAGGTGTTCAAGTATCTGGGCGACGACACGAAGCTCTACGATCAGGTCTGGACGGAGATTATCTCCGAGTTCTAAGACATTCACGAGGCTGTCAGGCTAACAAAACCGATATTTCAAGAGTACAACTAAGTATTTGTGCCCGAAGGTTTCCAAAGGGCGATCGGAAAGCCCTTTGGTGGGGCGATGGGGCAAAGCCCCATATCCCAAAATGCTTAGATATTGTTTCTTGAAATGTTCGGTTTAAGCTTGACAGCCCCTTGCATTTTTGCTTCGTTCCGAGGGAAAGCGGAAAGATGCGCAAGTCAGTGCGGAAAATGGCTCGAACGCTTGTACGGAAACTGCGATGGTGGTAAAATAAATCACACAAAAGGCTCGAATTTTTCAGCGGGAGGTTTTATTGACCATGAAAAGACGCATTGGTATCCTCACCAGCGGCGGCGACTGCCCCGGCCTGAACGCCTGTATCCGCGGCGTGGCGCGCGCCAGCTATTCCATGTTTGACACGGAGATTGTCGGTATTCAGGATGGCTACGCGGGTCTAATCGCGGGCGATTACAAGGAGATGAAGCAGTCGGATTTCTCCGGCATCCTCACCCTCGGCGGCACCATTCTCGGCACCCGCCGCACGCCGTTCCGCAACATGCGCGTCGTCAGCGAAGACGGCGTGGACAAGGTGAAGGCGATGAAGGCGAATTACAAGAAGATGAAGCTGGACTGCCTCGTGACCCTCGGCGGAAACGGCACGCATAAGACCGCGAATCTGCTGGCTGAGGAGGGCATGAACGTCATCGGCCTGCCCAAGACCATCGACAACGATATTTGGGGAACGGACGTCACCTTCGGCTTCCATACCGCTGTGGATATCGCGACCGAGGTGATCGACCGCATCCATACGACCGCCGCGAGCCATGGCCGCTGCATGGTCATCGAGCTCATGGGCAACAAGGCGGGCTGGCTGACGCTGTATTCCGGCATCGCCGGCGGCGCGGACGTCATCCTCCTGCCGGAAATTCCGTATGACATCAACGTTGTGGCTGACGCTGTGCGCCGCCGCGCCGAAAACGGCAAGGCCTTCTCCATCGTCGCCGTGGCCGAGGGCGCGATGAGCGTAGAGGAAGCCGCCATGAAGAAGAAGGAGCGCGCCGTGTTCCGCGAGGAGACCGGCTTTACCGGCGTCGCCAACCGCATCGCCAAGCAGTTGGAGGAGATGGTCGGCGTTGAGGCGCGCGCCGTTGTGCCGGGTCATGTGCAGCGCGGCGGTTTCCCCGAGCGCCTACGACCGCATGCTTTCCACCGTCTTCGGCGTGCACGCCGCGCAGTTGATCGCGGCGGAAAATTACGGTCAGGCTGTCGCGATGGTCGACAATACCGTTTCCCCACAATCCGCTTTCCGGGTCGCGGGCAAGACGAAATTCGTTCCCGCCGACGCGCAGGCCGTCCGCGCCGCCAGAAGCATGGGCATTTCGCTGGGCGACTGATTTTGGCAAAATAAATTGACTTTTTCCCCGATTTCCACTATAATCAAAGATGAATGATTTTCCGTGGAAACGGGGAAAGGTTCTTTGCATTCATAGCTCAGTAGGATAGAGCGTTCGCCTCCTAAGAAGAAGCTCGCCTACCACCTTTTCGATAAATCGAAAGCGAGACTTCCATCGGAAACATACCCCATTGTCTTTCGCCAAGCTGCTGACACTTGGCGGAGCGGACACGAATCCCCGATGTCAGCGCGAACCATTCCCGTTAACGCAGCAGTCGAAAACCGACTGATGTGTTCATCAAAATGCTCATGAAATCATAATGAGCAGAGAGCCGAAAAGACTTTGAAATATCTAGGTTTTTCGGCACATGGTCCCGTACCTCAGTAGGATAGAGGGTCTGCCTCTAAGCAGAACGTCGCGCGTTCGAATCGCGCCGGGATCACCATTTTTTGGAAATTTCCCCGTTTTGAGAGCAAGATGCTGCAAACCGCATCCTGCTCGAAAGACGGGGGGATTTTCTTTTTGCGAACTTTTCTCCTTGGAATCCTGCTAACAGAAAAAAGCCGCGTTAGCAAATTGCAAACATTTTGCGCAAATTTCTAACGCGGCATTTTGAGGGCTCCTGATTCTTTGCAAACATTGGTGAGCGACGGATGCAAGCATTTGTGAGCGACGCGGTTGCTTTTGCTGGTTTTCGGATGCTTTTTTTCTGCCCACAACACGCCCGCGAAGGGACTTGTGCACGGGCACGAAGCACATCACCTGATTGTTTCCAGATGAAGCTGGTGGGACTTTTGCTAATGCTTCGAGAAGAGGTGTTAGCTGAAATCATCCGCCCGGTTGGATATTCTAACGTCGTTCGCCTTTGTTTGCAGGTGGCATTTCCCACCCTTTTGCGTAATAGATTTCAATTCCTTTCTGCATTGCATACTCAATCGTGTTTCGTGTGCCGCCTTTCGTTCCATTATATATCGCGATTACCCTCGCAGAATGATCCACCAACCATTCGGTTCGGCGCTGATAGGCACTCCTGCAAGCAGCTTCGCAGATGGTAACTTCATAGTCGGCCTGCTGCCGAAGCGCACGCTACCTTTCCTGCCATTCCGCGTCCCACCTCTTTTCAAAGTCAGGGTGCGACAGAACGCAAATCAGATGGACATCCTGATGAGATGAACGCAGCCTCAGAACAAGCTCCCCGGCCCAGATGTCTACGCCACGGGCCATACCCGTGAGGAATGTGCGAAAGCCTGCCTGATAAGCTGTCCAAATCTCTTTTAATCATGATAAATCGTAGCGTGAATTGCTCAGCAATTGGAATCTCATCAATGGTCACGACAAAGCCATGGTTCTCGAACTCATGAAAACGCTGAACAGCAAAAAGTAACAGCCAGCTGAGTGGAATTCCTCGCTGGCTGTTATTTCTTTAATTATAGGGTTTTTACTGATGTCAAGATTATATCCGTCAATCCAGAATCAACCCATCGTTTTTGACAGCATCTTCAACATGTTCACCATCTCCGGATTGCTGAGAATCTTCATCAACTGCTGAATATCCATTCCCGCGGCTTGTGCCTGGTCAGCCACCTGTGTATCAGCACCCTGCTCGCTTTCAACGCTCTCAGCGCCCTGTCCGCCGTAGAACGCTTTTTCAACCAGCTGTGCATTGGCCCTGCGGTTTTCATCGAGGATGTGGGAATACTGGTCTGTGACCATCTGCGCCTGCGCATGCCCCGAATCTCCCTGCACCGCCTTGATGTCGCCGCCGTTGAGTTTCAGCTTGTAGGTGATGCTGGAGTGCCGCAGGCTGTGGAACACAACAGGCGGCAGGTCGTTGTCCTGAATCAAATCCTTCATGGCCTTCCGAATCCTTTGACGCCTCCGTAGGCAGTCCGTAGGGCGTGGCGATCACCAGCTGATAATTGGTGTACTCGCTTCCCAGCGCTTCTATGGTCGCGTCCTGCTCCATTTTCCAGGCCACCAGCATCTCAGCCACCGTCTTGGGGAGAAATACCTTGCGCGTACTGGTCAGTGTTTTGGGCTTCTTCAGCACCAGCACGGTCTTGTTCTTCGCGCCCTGTTCGGGAAATGTGACGAGGATATCCTTGGATTCCAGCGTACTCATCACGCTCTTGCTCACACGCTGCAATTCCTTGTTGACATAGATGTAGGCTTTCCCCGCCATGATGCTTTCTTCGGAAATGTCCACGCAATCCCACGTCAGCGCCAGCAGCTCCCCGATGCGCAGGGAGCACGCAAATGCGACGTTCATACAGAGCTTTAGCCGGTCATCCTTGCAGCAGTCAATGGCCTTGAAAAGCGTTTGCGCGTCCTGTTCGTCATTTTAGGAACGGCCGGTGTTTTGAGAAGCGTCTGGTAATACTTCTCCAGCGTTCTCGCCGTGATCTCCTTGAGCTTTACGCTTCCAAGCAGCGGCTCGATATAATGCCGGATCAGGGACATATTGCTGGTATACGCGGAGATCGACCACTTCGCCTTGCCATACAGCGAGACATATTCCGTCAGAAGCTCGGAGACCGTTGTGCAGTTTGGGATGGTGAAGGCGCCCAGCTGCTGGTTATACTCAATCTCTGTCTTTCTCGCCTTCGCCTCGGGCAGCGTCTTGAAGGTTTGCCATTTTTGCTTTCGGTTGCCCTGCTCGTCCACGTAGGAGTAGACCACGCAATATCTGTTGTTCCTTGAGATGATCGAAGCCATCGCGATTCCTCCTTATGCCTGGCCAATGGGTTCTATCTTACCGCAAGGAGCGGAGATCATCGTAGCGGATGAACCAGCTCTTGCCAATTTTCTTTCCCTGGATTTCCTGATAGGTGAGCATGCGGTATAGGTCTCGCTCACTCATATCCAGCAGGCTCGCCGCTTCATGAAGCGAGTAGTACTCTTTTCTCTGTTCCTCTGCCTTTTCAGTCAGTGCCTCCTGTCCGGGCGGCAGGGAGGCCGTCGGGGGAACCGAAACCTTTGTATACTGGGTTTGATTCCCGTACCATTGTTCAAAGCTCTCCCTGGTGACGCGCGGCCTGTTGGCGACTCGGATCGTCATAAGCTGGTCTTTGATTCTGTAGTGGAGCTTCCATGCTTCTCTCCGGTCGAGACCGAGCAGCCTGCCCATCTCGGGAACCGTCATGGACTTTTCTTCAAGGGGACGGTCGCGCTCACGATCCTTAGCGTTGCGATAGTGATCCTGATGCCTGTACCACTGATCAAAGGCTTTGCGGGGAACCCGCAGCCGGTAGTGAACCGTCACGGTTTCCAGCCCCGTTTGCTGCAAGAGATCATAAACGCTGCTCGTGGTAATCCCAAGCATATCAGCGATATCCTTGATCCCATAGGATTCCGTTTTCAGCCGTGCGCCGGGTTCCTCTCCGGTCACCTTGCGATAATGCGTCTGACCTGCATACCATTCTTCAAAGCTCACCTTAACAACGCGTGTGCGACCGGCGATTGTTACCGTGTCAAAATAGCGCTTGTTGATCAGCCAATAGCTCTCTGTCTTCTTGATTCCGAGATGCTCGCGCATTTCCCGGACGGACATGGTCGTGGCTTCCTTTGCCCGCCATTGTGCAGCCTCCTTTCCTGCTTGCTAAAAAAGATGATAGCACATCGCTCGCCAAAGTTTGAGGCTGTCGCCGGGGCCTCCCTCCCGGTTCCGGCAGCCGTTACTGCCGGAGCATCCAGGCATTGAAGCTGTCCTTGGGGATGCGGTAGCCAATGCTGCTGATCCGAATCGCGGGAAACGCTTTCTTTCGGATCAGAGAATAGACCGCTTTCCTGCCCACCCCAAGGATCTGCGTCAGCTCGTCAACGGTATAGCAGCGCCTCTCCGGGTTGGGATGCGCATCGTTCTTCATTTGCATATTCTGAATTTGGCTGTTCATCAGCTGCATCTTCGTTCTCCTTTCGTTTCCCAGAATTTCTGCTCTCACTATTTACTTGTAAAAAAAGAACGCTTTTGGAAACCATTTTTCAAAAATTGAGAAAGAAAAAATTCCAGACAACCGTCTGGAACCTGAAAACGCAGCAATTACAGGGAATCCGCAATTGGAAGGGTTCTTGAAATGGCGTCAGCAATTCGTCTCGTCCTTGGGGGCGGTAAGCTCCGCCTCACGCTCATTTGCATTCTTCTTCGCTTTCAATCTATTGATCAAGCGTGTTTTGATGCTGATGTAATGCTGGTATACCTCTCCATAGGGAATCCAAATGCCGGCTCGCTCAATCGAAGCATAAACATTGTCCACCACATCCTCCGACTGCCGTCCGACGGGATAGCACTGATGCAGGCTGTAATACGCCTCCGTCTCTTCCTTTAGCCATTGATTGATTTGCTCCTTCTGTTTCTGCTTCAAAGCGCTGAACTGTTTATTGGTCTGCCGAAGCTGACCATCAACCCATACATGATTCTTCATGTGTCCTGTCACCATCCATCTGAAGTTCGCCTCAAGCGCTGAGCGCTGCATGAAGACGCGCTGCATACTGTTCTTTCGCCCGATCAGGCCCAACCACCTTCATCTTCCCGCCAAACGCAAACACCCACGCCCAGAACGCGCTGCTGGCGTTGACGTGAACCTTTGCGAGAAAATGGTGGGTTCCGGCTCGTTCAAAAGAAAACCCGTCCCCGAACCGATCCATCATGCTGCCCATGAGCGTATCATCACAAAGCAGGGCCACATCCATTTCCGGCCCATCCCCACACATCGTTGTCAGCGTCTGACAGTAGTATTCCGGATTAAAATCTCTTGGTCTTGGAACAGCCGCTTCGTCCGTCAACTGGGGAATATCCATCTGGTCAACGCGGAAGGAGCAGATGGCCGAACAGTTGTCTGTCCAGCCAATGACATAATACCGGTCACTCTGCCACAGGGTTAAATAGGGCGAAACGGGTGCAACGCTCCGCCATGCTTCATGACGCATTCCCGGTTGCCAGTAAGCGTCAGGGTATGAAACCTGACCTTCTTCCCTTCATTGATAGCCTGATTAATGGCATCAATCGTCAGAAAGATGTGCTGGTTGCCTATCCGGGCCTTCTTGCGCAGATAAACCGTGGAACAGAGCTTTTCCGCATTATGCTGACCCGAGAGCAGCGCGATCTTTTTTCGCCAGCCTCTCCGATTTCTGAGGAGGAATGACGACCGACGAGCAGACGGCATCCATGAGCATGCGCAGCTCTGCCGTGTCCAACTGCCTGCTGCCATAGCTGTATGTGTTTTTGTTGCCCTCTTTGGAGCAGATGATGTCAAAGCCATACCGGCAGAGGATGTCAATATCGTTGCTGATCGTGTGCCGGTTCCCGCCGTGCCCGCTTGCTTTGCAAACATCCATCAGTTGGGTTAATGACACTTTATGATCATCATCTGTATTGCGTATCAGGTACTGAAGAATAAACAGGGGACGGTCATTCGTCCTGTTCCTGTTCTCCGACATGCTCTCACCTCAATTCATCATCATGAAAGCAATCATCAGCGGATTGTCAGGATTGCTTTCCGCATCTCACTTTCTCTTGCAGTGCGTCTTAAAAGCCGCGACTTCATTATCGCTGGCAAAACCATCGGCGTCCATGACGCCAATCACGCGCCCTATCGCCCGGATCATGCCGTAATCCTCTCTGCGCATGGTGGCGTAGGCGGGGTTCAGCGAATGCAAGCCTTCCTTTCGATACTCCTTCATATACAGCGAATTGTCAGCCTGAAACACGCCGACGTCGCCATACCTCATGAGGCCATCGTCCTTCTTGACTAGCACGCAGCAGCCATTCGGATAATCGGGTTCCATGCTGTCCCCATTCACCCTGAAAATGTAATCAGCCCTGCGCACCATCGGAGAGGTATGAACATAGCAAGGCTTACAGCACGCCGAAAAGTCATCATAGCTTGTGCCGGCGGCCACCTGATCATCAGCAAAGAGTAGCTCATCCAATTCAGGCGCGTCCATAGCGTTCATGTCTTCCTCCGCCATGAGCAGCTGCTCGGACATATTCAGCACGGCCTTTTGATGCGGCCTGCTCATCTGCCTGTAATTGAAAACCAGCTTGCGCTCGTCCGCATCCGCATATACGCAGCGCTGTGAATCCGAAAAGTATTCCTCGATGGAGATGCCCAGCGTTCTGCAAATGGTGGGGATATTGGACACATCCGGCCTTGTCCTGCCGCTCTCCCAATTGGCCACGGCAGACTTGCACAATCCGAGCGCATTGGCCAGATCCGCCTGCGTCAGATGCGCAATCGTCCGAAGCTCCTTCAGCCGGTGCGCATAGAACAGCTTGTTCTCGCAAACGCCATTTGTGGACGATGGAATTTCGACGATGCGGGATTCACCGTTTCTGCCGGGTTCAAATTTTCTCCGCGCCATTTCTTTATCCTCCAAATAAACATTAACTATGAATATAGTACGCTTTCCGGATTCTCTTGTCAATAGCATATATTTAGCTGTACGAAAAATCGACCAGGAAGTTTCCAAAGGATTGATTGTTCATTTTCTGTGCATTATAATCTATCCGGCAGATGCAAAAGCCGGAAAAGCAGAGCGATTGCCTTCACCCTGCTATGAGTTGATCCGAAGTAAAAAGCACCGTTGAGGAGGATAAAGGAATGAGCAATCCAATCAAGAGTGCCGAAAGGGCCCCCGTCCTTCAAAGCATGCAGGATTATATCTGCAACCACTTTACGGACGAACTGATGGATGAGGTAAGCTCCGCGGTCAGCCTGGGACTCGTGGAAGATCTGGATATCGATGCGGAAGGCGGAAAACCTGTGGTGCAACGCAATGAAAGCAAGATCATCCGCACGGAATTTTGGCGTTTAGACTGTACAAAGCTGCTGGCCGACATCAAAATGCGTGTGAAAATCGGCGTATCGCGTGATCATGGCGTTCCGCACTATGTTGTCCGTTACGTCAATTTCTCCGCACAATTCACACTGGACGGCGGCATTACCCTGCACCAGGGAATCCGGGAACTGACCACCTGCTGTCTGCCAGAGCGCAAGCTGCCCAAGCTATCCAAATATCTGGTGCCGGTGCTCTCCTACGATGAGATGGAGATCATGGTATTGCAGCTTCTGCGCAAATACAGGGGCGAACAAGCCGTATTGACGTTTCAGGAAAACGGCGCGACCGCGCTTGCTCAGGCCATGGGGCTGGAGATCAGGCGCGTTTCTCTGTACCGAAATCATCATACCGCTGCAATTCTCTATCTCAGGGAGGGACATGCGCGCGTCGTTGCGTCAGGCGCGTCGGGAAGCGCGACAGACGACGAGCCGTTTCAAGATATGACGATTCCCGCAAAAACCATTGTCCTCAACGAAAACCGGCTCCGTCAGGGCGACATTGAGCGCGAGATTTATCACGAATGCGGTCACTACGAGTGGCATTCCATGTTCTTTGAACTCCAGGCTTTGCACGCCGCAGATCTTCGCCTGCTGGAATACGCCGAAGCGGACAAAGCATCCAAGCCAGCGGAGAAGGACATCAAATGGGTGGAGCGACAGGCGAGCTTCGTGGGAATCGCAGCCATGTTTCCCCGGCCCATTATCACACCTCTGGTCAACCGGTATTGGGGCGAAGTGGCCAATTTGCAGGATAATCTCGGCCACAAGATTTCTTCCGTGATTTACCGTATCGCCTCTGAAAAACAGAAACCAAAGTCACTCATCAAAACAAGGCTGATTACCATGGGGTCTGTTGGAGCCAAGGGGGCTTTCAACTTTGTCGATGGCAAATACATTCAGCCATTTGCCTTTCATCCGGATAACCTTGGCCCTAACGATACATTTGTGATCAGCCGAAGCCAGTTTACGGAAATGTATGAGCAGGATTCCGATTTCCGTGATCTAATCGATACGCATCAATATATCTACGCCGATGGTCATGTGTGCTGTAATCTGCCATCGTTCGTGCGAAAGGCCGACAAGGGGGCCGCGCTGACGGCTTGGGCGCTGGCCCATGTTGACGAATGCTGCCTGAGATTCCGCAAATCATACCATGTCTCGCCGCAGAGCGGCTATCAGGTGGGCGAATTGCATTCCGATTCGGATTACAATGAAGTTTATCTGACGATCCACACCATGGAAATTACGGGGATGCCCATGGAAATCCTTATGGAAAAGAACATGGAATACCTTGACGAACTGCCCAAACGCCCGTCCAGGGCCTTAGCCAAGCTCATCGCTGATCGCGTGGGAACGCAAAAGGAGCTTGCGCTCAATTCCGGTTTGAGTCCGGCGACGATCAGCCGCATGTGCAAGGATGACGATTTCAGATATACAATTCAAGAAGTGACCCGGATAATCGTCGGACTTCAGCTCCCACCGCCACTTTCTGCCTTGTTCATGGACACAATCGGCTTTACCCGCACGGTGATGGTCAAGTATTACCGGTATCAGTGCATCATCGACTGCATGTTCATGGATGACATCTACCAAATCGTCGAGACCCACCATGCCCTGTTCGATCAGTAACCACTTAGAGCCGCTTGCTATGGCGGTTCTTTTTTTGTTTCTCAAAAAATTTCATTTTTGATTTCAGAAGCTGAAATTCGGCCAGTCAGAAAAGCTCGAAAATACAGTGCTTTTGAAAAACGCATTCCAAGGGACCTCAAGAAAACCCATGAATGACAAGCCTTTTCCGATTTCAGAAACTGAATTCGGTTTTCGGAACAAATCTGTTACTGTATGTCTGCGGCCAGGAAATCCGGTCGCAGGGATGCAGAGTGATGGTTTCTGATCAAGACCGCTTCCGCACGAAGCACCCTCAACTGAACACGACGCAGCCGGCATCGGAAGTGCAGCTGCAGCCGAATGGAGATTGTCCCTTCATACGGCTGTTTAGCTTTGTGCTGGCAGCGCGGACAAGCCCTCTATTCGGCGCAATCGAAAGGAGGGCTTTCCTGATGGAACTTGGAGACCACTGCGGCTCTGATGACCTGTATGTGAACGACGAGCGTATTCCCGTTTCGCGGGAGGTGTTTCAGGCAGTCTGCAAGGAGAATAACCATATCCGCTATCTGGCGCGCTGCGAAAAGCGCTGTATGCAGGCTCGGTATTTTCTGTGTCTTGGCGATTGCCTTCTGTGCCCCTGGCATCGGAGAGGGATTTTTGAGAATCCTGACGGTATTGACAATACGCCATTTCTCCTGGATCAGCGAGATGTGGAAGAGGAAATGATCCTCAGAGAAACAGCGAGCGCCGTATACAGCTTCGCTGACCGGCTTGTGAAGGATGGCTCCGCGATTTTGAAAATGCGCTATGTCTGCGGCTGCTCATGCCGAGAAATTGCCCGGGAAATGGGCGTTTCGCATAGCTGTATCTGCAAGCGGCTGCACAGGATGCTCACCCATTTTCGCGCCCACGCGCAGCTTTTTGTCTGACCGTTCTCCGATGGATTTCCATTGGCCTTTCAAGCTCAATCCACCGCCGGAGAGGTTCCCTTTGAAACGCGCGATTGCAGCGCTATCGACAGCAACGTTGAAATGGAGGATCAAGCATATGCCCGCAATGATGAGAAACATGAGACGGATGAAGCAGCAGATGACCGGAATGAAGTGTTCCGCGGAAATGGACAGGCTGATGATGAAGGTTTCGGCGCAGAAATATGCCGCTGTGATGAGCTTCAAAACGAGGCAGTCGGCCAGAAAGAGGACAGTCTGCTAAGCCGCTTCCCATCAGGCTTCATTACGTCCTGAGAGCCTGGATAGAAATTCGATTGCAAGATGATTACGGATGGCGCGCTGGCAGCCGGCTTCCTGCCGCTGCCGGACGCCCTCCTTGCGCAAAAGGAGAATCCATATGCCGCTGGAAAGCGAACGATTTATCAAGTCCTATTCGAGCCTGATCGAAAGCCCCATCTGGCCGGACGACGGACTCTTTAAGCTGTATCACTACTGTCTGTACAAGGCCAGCCGCAATGTCTATCTGTGGCGCGGCATCCAGATCCAGCCCGGCGAGTTTCCCATGTCGTACCGCCACGCTGCCGCAGAGCTTTGCTGGTCAAGGGATAAGCTCATCCGGAAGTTTGCCAGCTTGGAAGAAGCCGGTTGTGTCTGCATGCGCAAAAGCCGCGTCGGGACATTGGTGCGGGTTGTCGGCTGGTCTGAAATTCAGCACACAGGCGGTTCAAAAGTCAGTCCACCCTGGCCTGAAAATCAAACCATGAGCGGTACGGAAATCAAGCCATCGTGGTACGCAAACCAGACCACGAGCGGCCTGGAAATCAGGCCATCGCGGCAAGAAAAGCAGACCATCGGCGGTACGGAAATCAGACCCAACCAAGAAGAGTATAGAAAAGAAATCTATCTCCTCTTCTTCATTCTGAGCCGGAAGGCTTCAATCTGCTGGCTTGCCTATCCCGAAGAGAGGCGAAACCAACGCGGAAGCCGCGCAGCTGTATCAAATGGCCGTCGATCAAGGCGCTACGCCCCAGGCCCTGATGGACGCGCTGAACGCCGCAAAGCAATCGGATGCGTGGTGCATGGACAATGGGCGCTACATCCCCGGTATCGTCAAATGGCTGCAAAAGGAGACCTGGCGCTCCTTCGGTAAACCGGAAGAAAGCACGGAGGCTGTGAAATGGATATCGCGCTGAAATGGCTGACTCTGCTGCACAATCCGGAGGACATCGTTGAGATTCGCAGCATTGATCCCAAGCCTGTCATCAGCGGCTATTTCAAAGCGGACAGCGCAGCCATTGCGAAAGAGATTGCGAGATTTCCCAACCGAACCTTTTATCAGACCCTGCAGATGGTGCAGCCCGCCTGTTACGCCCGCGGACAACACGAGCATCTGATGGAGCGTCCGAGAGAAACCACCAGCGACAACGACATTGCCGGATATCAATGGATTCTCGTGGATACCGATCCTGTCAGACCAAGCGGCGTCAGCGCCTCCCAGCCGGAAAAGGAAGCGGCGCGCAAAGTGTCTGCCACAGTGATGAAAAAGCTGATGGCGATGGGCTTCAAGGAGCCGATTGTCGCAGACAGCGGGAATGGGTATCATCTCCTGTTCAAGATTCACGCGAGTACCGACGACAGGCAGATCATCGCGGATTTTCTCAGCGTTCTGGATATGTGGTTCAGCACGAACGAGGCGAAAATTGATACCTCCGTTTTCAATCCGGCGCGCATCACCAAGCTGTACGGCACCATGACACACAAGGGAGCTAACACGCAGGAGCGTCCGCACCGTGCCAGCCGAATCATCCGTATGCCTGAGCACATTGAGGAAACGTCCATGACGCTTGTCCGCAATGTGGCTGATGTACGTCGCCACATGGTTGCTCCCCTGCGGAGAATCCTCGGCAGCGAAATGGCGCGGCATTCAATCTGGAGCAATTCCTGTCAGAGCATTCCGTACAGGTTATCAAGAAGATCGCCGTTAGCATGGGCACAAAATATCTGCTCTCCGAATGCCCTTTTGACAGCTCCCATCGCAACGGCGACGCGGCGGTCTTCGCATACAGCAATGGCAGTTTTGGCTTTCACTGCTTTCACAACAGCTGCTCCGGCTACCACTGGCATGAATTCCGCGAAAAGCTCGACCCCAGCGCTTACGCAAACAGCCCCTTTACCGTTCATCAGGCGGCCAACATCTCGTTCCTCCCCGTTCTCTCCCGAACGGAAAGGCTGCGGCTCCGGCTTCCGGTGTTCAAACAGGCCGTCCGCGAATGCTGGATTTTGCGTCCATCCCCAACTATGACCGCAGCAAGATTGTTGTAATCCGCTCCCGCTTTGGCAAGCTGGACGCCAAGATCGGCGGCTTTAACGCGGGCGAAATGTCTGTCTGGAGCGGCGGCAATGCCTCCGGTAAATCCACACTCGTCAGTCAGCTTGGGTTGGCGGCGATCACCGAGGGATTCAAGGTTGCCATGTTTTCAGGCGAAATGTTCGCATCCGTGTTCGGGAATGGGTGCTGCTCAGGCCGCTGGCCCTGAGTATGTCGAGGCGGACAAGCTGAATGTCAATCACTACTGTCTGAAGCCCGGTATCGAGCAAAAGCTGGACGCCATGCTGACCGGCAAATTGTCCATCTACGACAACGATTTCGGCACGAATTGGGAGGATGTTTTGAACACCATCTACGATTGGGTGAAGGAGAATAACGCCTCAGTGGCTATCATCGACAACCTGATGGCCCTCGATCTTCCCCACCGGCACGATGGACAAGTACGACATGCAGACGCGCATCGTCAAGCGTTTCTCAGCGATGGCCAAGGAGCTGAAAATTCAACCGTTCACTTTATCTGCCATCCTCGCAAGACAGAAGCCTTCCCGCGTAAAGGGGACATCAGCGGCACCGCCGATATCACCAACGTAGCGGACAATGTCTTCATGGTTCACGGGTCAACGCCGACTTTATGAGCCGCTACAAGATGGTTTATCCAAAGCTGGAGATCCCGGCAGATGTCGGCAATGTGATCGAGATCATGAAGAATCGGGATTTAGGCGTGGTGGATGAAATGGTGATGCTCTATTTTGATAAGCGCAGCAGAACCATGTCCGATATCAAAGGCTTGCCGCCCCAGTACGCCTGGAGTGAGAAGATCGAGCAGATCAGCATGAACGGCTTCACGGTTGTAGACAACGCAGAGCTGCCCGACGAATGGAGATGAGAGATGTGCCCGATCAAGTCACAAGCCAGGAACGCAGAATCTTCCGAGAAGCATACAACTACTTCTCTGCCCATTGTGACCCGCCTGCGAATCAGGACGAAGGAGCCGTGGCGTGGTGGATGGCTGCGGTAACGGATATTGCTCCTGGCGCAAAATGGAAGGACTACCCACTGATGCAGAACCTTCTGCTTGCAATTTACGACTACATGGACTTCAAGGCCAAAGAAAAGACAAAGGAGCTGAACGAATTTGTATAGGAACAGTGAATATTATCCCGACCCTACCGCGGGCGCTGCTCTGGCGCACATTGCCTATGAGGAGCGGCTTGCCCGAAAGAAAATCAGGCAGGTGAACGGGCGAAAAGCATCCGAAAAAGGCGCATGCCCGCTCTCATATCCTCGTTCCCAAGCATCGCAGGAAGCAGGGGGGGTGATTGAGTATGACAAATGTTTTGCCGGAGCAGGACATCCGCGATGAAGCTGATCCCTGGCGGGCTTTGGCGAATGCCGTCGTCATGCAGGC